>Ga0315906_10000224_pt1 | contig 94331 bp, 91 predicted proteins | sample LakEriMetagenome_4_FD_203526 | JGI IMG/M metagenome (GOLD analysis project Ga0315906, IMG submission 203526) | Freshwater fungal communities from buoy surface, Lake Erie, Ohio, United States - Buoy 2 MA122 | ecosystem: Environmental > Aquatic > Freshwater > Lake > Lake biofilm | place: USA...
TATATCTATCTGTATTACTTGCTGTACCACCAGCATTAATTATTGATACAGCACTTCCATTTATTATATTTTGACTTGATAAATTACCTACACCACTATATAGTGGATTTGTATCTCTATAACCACTTCCCCCTGTTGAACCTCCTTCAAAAACTTGTATTTGAAATCCAGTCCCAACCTGACGCGTTCCCATACTGCCACCTATCGCCCTAAATAAAACATTACCACCGCTATCTAATATTTCGCTATTTTTACCATTTTTACCACTATTAATAGTAGATTGCTGGTCTTCTGTTGTATCTTGTGGTCCTCCGCCTTTTCCTACTTTTATAGTGTATGTTCCTTGTAATTGTTTCCTATAATATATCACCCCCCCTGCGCCTCCTCCACCAGTCCACGAAGCGTCAGCGCCACAACCACCACCACCAACAACCAAAATATCACAAGATGTATTTTGTGGAAAATTTATTTGATATATTGTTTGATCTTCTGTGCCACCTGAATGCGTTAATACCAAATATTTATATTTAGAAATAATACTATATTTATATATATCACCATAAGGAGTCAAAATATCATTATTAATTAATTTAGGTATAGTATAATATCTTATGATGATTATGCCTGAACCGCCGTTGCCACCATTTTTTGTATAAGCACCTCCTCCTCCGCCAGCACCATATCCTGTTCCATCTGTACCACTTGTTTTTGTTCCATTTGAAAACTCACCACCACCATTACCTCCGCCTCCTAAGCCTCCCGACTTTCCTAACCATTCTGTTAAACCGCCTTTATGACTTCCACCTCCGCCTCCTGCGCCATAATAAACACTAACACCTGTTATACCAATAGGTATTCCATCCCCCCCTTTTCCTATAAAATCATTATTGACTGCGCTACCACCATAAGAAACACCATTAAATGAACTACCTTTTGTTCCAGCACCGCCACCTCCACCTCCTGTTGTTTCATTAACACTTCCATCTTGCCACAAAGAGTTCCCTCCATCATTTGCGTAATATGAATAATTACTATATAATAATGAAGATGACGATATTGTTTTATTTCCTGCAAGTGCTATACCTACGCCTTGACCAATATTTGCCCCTCCACCAGTCCCTCCACCACTTCCTCCACTTGCTCTTGACCCAGAAATATTATAATCTCCACCTCTTCCACCACCCAATGCTATTGCACCAAATGCTTCACTATTGTACCCATTAGTTCCATCTGTTGAATCAATACCTCCGCTACCTCCTTTACCAACTTTGATAGTATAAGTATTAGCAGGTATTTGAATGCCAGTAGAATAAATAACACTACCTCCACCACCTCCACCACCTATACTACCACCTCCACCTCCTCCTCCAGCAACGATTAGAATATCAGCAACAGCATCTTCTGGAAAATTAATATTATATGTTCTTTGATTACCATCGGTAGTTGAAGTATAGCCAGATGTTCCTTCAAAAGTTAATATATGATATTTATATAATATACTTGGTGTGGATGTGAAATTTTCATCAATAGAATCTTTGTATAGTGATAAATCTAATATACGAGATATTTCTACGTCATCTGTTTTAACTAAATATTTTGGATATTCTATTAAAGCACCATTTTTATATAAATCCCCTGTAATATTAATATCACCTTGAACATTTAATGAATATTCAGGATTAGATTTTGTTCCAATCCCTACATTTCCCATAAAGTAAACGTTTGACGTATTGCGTTTATATTTCCACTGCGCATCATATTCTTGTGAACTATCTATTTTATTTAATTTATATTTTAATATTATAACACCGCTACCTCCATGACCCCCTCCATATTCATCTTTTCCTTCTCCTCCACCCCCACCACCCGTATTTATCATTCCATTAATATTCGGCAATCGTAATGTTGAACTCATACCGCTTCTACCGCCTCCACCCAAACCCCCATCGTTATAATATATAGAACCATCCCAATTACCACCACCACCTCCTCCAGAAAAATAAACTTTGTCACTATAATGATGTCCTATATTTGTATTTTTAATAGAAAAAAAAGATTTGAAATCTATATTATCAACAGAATGAATACCATCACCACCTTTTATAATATTATTATTATTTGGATTTTGAGCAAAACTATCAAAACCTCTTGAACCAGCGCCTCCTCCACCACCTCCTCCATTAGGATTATCACCATTTCCTATCCCTCCTTCGTTGCCAAAAACCTTAGAACTATTATATCTCGGAGCATCTCCAGAGTCATAGTAATTTCTATATACGGATATTGAATTGCCATTAACAATATTGTTATTAGATAATAAACCTCCGTGTAGATAATCTTTGCCTCCAGATCCTCCACCTGAACCACCGCTCGCAGCATTTTGCCCTGCTAATGTTCCACCACCTTGTCCACCACCACCACCAGCAGCTCTATATATACAAATGTCCTCATTTATAATTTCCGAATCGCCTCCATTTTCGCCCGTTTTCATACTTGTTGTAATCTCACCTCCTATATTTCCCGGAGTATCTACACCGAGACCTCCTTTTCCAATTTTTAAAATATATTCTTTATTTTTTCTAAATGTAAAATTATCAAAAATCAAAGCACCAGCTCCTCCTCCACCGCCCATTCTTCTACTTCCTCCACCACCTCCAGCAACTATTAACATATCACAATATGTATCATTTTCAAATTTTATATTATATTTTGTTGATTTATAATTATTATAAAGATCGTATATTTCTGCGCCACTCAAACATTTATTATAAATTCTAAAATCATCTAAGTTACCTTTAAAACCCGAATTTAAGTTTGTTTCGGAACCTGATAAAAATCTAAATATATTATTATTATTATTATTAGGAAATCCCGTACCTATAATACCCGAATATGTATTAACATAAGTATTTAATGTGCTATTTAATAGCTCACCATTTCTGTAAATATTTATAACATTATTAATATCAGTATTAGCATTTAAATTTATAACAATAGCTATATGTACCCAAGTATTATATGTAAATAAAAAACTGGCTACATTATCATAATATGAATTATTGTCAGTTTCCATATAGACTATAAAATTACCTTTTTCTTGCTTAACAACAAATGTATTATCGTGACTAAATATAGTTTGATCTATATTTGTCGAAGAACTATAAGTTTGCTTTATCCAAAATGTAAATGTTGCTTCTTTTTTCAGTAATTCGGACATCCAATTTGCGGGAGTTATGTTATAACCATAAATATCATTTTGATCGGATTTAAATAAAGAGCCTACACCGATATATTTATTGTTTAAATCAATTACACCATTACTATATATATTAGATATGTTCCGCATATTAACATTAATAGAAGCAGGTTTCATAGAATAGTTATGAAATAGATTATGATTATCAAACTTCCAATGAACTATGAGGTTACTATTATCTATATTTAAGGAAGGGTAAATATCTTTATTATAGGTAAAAATATTATAATTATATATACCATCATTATAAGAATATTCTTCTTCTAATTCGGGGATACATATAGCCACATTATTTTTTTTAATATAACCTTTTGTTTTTACAATATCAACATAAACATTACTCGCTCCTCTGTCAATGATAATATTGCTGCTATCTATTGTAACGGGCATATATAATACTCTATATATTTTATATAATAAAAATAATGAAAACGCACTATTAACATTTGATGGGTTTAAAATAATTATTTTGTGATTTAACGCAATGATTTAAACGTAATCCTTGTATATTAAAAAACAACCATTCTTCTTCCGTAAAGTTAGTTTTTGTCTCTAATGCTATAGATAATTCTTTATTAACTAATAGAATTCCTTTAATAGGAAAAATCGTACCTACATTTTCCCAAAATAATCCCAGTTGAGGCGTTTCAACATTATTATTATAAGTTCCACAAGGAATGTTTTTTGAGTGTTCGCAAATGAGGCTTCCATTTTCATCAGTAATAATAGAATTTATTAAAGATTTATCGCATCTTTCGGCAACAACTAACCATTCAACTTCAATATTATCTTTAATATTATTACTTTGAATAGTTATAATCCCATCAATTATTTTTCCTTTAACATTATCATATGTATTATTATTTTGTAAATATAGTTGCGGGTTTTTATTTAATAGATTAAAGGTTCCATAAGTCATACCTCCGGTGTCGTTACATTCATAATCTATAATAACTTTAGCTTCACCATTTTTAATGGTTGTTTTACCTCTATAAATATTATCATATCGCGGTCCTTCAATACTTCCGTGATATAGTATTTTATCACTTATAATAGGGTGTTGTATTTTAAAATTTTTAGAAAATCCGGTAATAGTACCATTGACATCAAGGGATGATTCGGCTATAGTAGTTCCAATACCAACATTCCCATTATATTTCACAACATTATTATACGTATTATACGTCCATTCTAACAAATTTTGAGATATTATCTCGTATTCTGCTTTATACTTAATTATTAATATACCGGAACCACCATTTCCACCATTATTATTATTAATACCGCCTCCACCACCACCACCTCCACCGCCTGTATTAAATGTAGCAAAATTAGAATATTTGTTATTGATATTATTGCCAATTATACCACCATTACCACCGCCACCTAAACCACCTATACCATCTTTAACAATATATCTTTTTATGGCATTAACATTTCCAAACATAGATGATCCCCCTCCACCTCCTCCACCGCCATAAAATTTTGGCATCCCTGTTATATCACATTGAGTTCCATTGCCTCCATTACCCGATATACTATCTTTAATAGAAGACGTTAGCATATATGCGTTTTCACCATTTTCTCCTAAAACTCCGCCGCCACCACCGCCACCTGCTGCGACACATATAATATCGCCATTAATATTATTGCTATTAGTTCCACCAGAACCACCATTACCAGAATATGTAGAAACGATTGAGTTGCCACTATTAATAGTTGTATATGAAGCGGCACCGCCGCCACCTCCACCACTTGAATTATTATTTAATGCTGAATAATTTATTACTGGGTCTATTCCTCCATAATCTCCGCCATTCCACGAAGTACCTCCACCGCCTCCAGCGGCTATATATAATAATGTGTTATTAATATATAATTCTGTGTTACTGCCATTAGTTGAGTTCTGATTGTTATCATATAACCTGCTACCATTACCTCCTCTACCTACTTTAATAGTATATTCAGCTGGTTCTAAAAATATATTATTAAAATATTGAACATCGCCACCACCACCCCCGCCACCATATTTTCCACCACCTCCTCCACCGCCTACCAATAAAATATCACAATTTAGTTTTTTAGGTATTGTTAATTTATATTCTGTATGGTCGGGAGTTATAGTATTATTATCGGATGAATTGCGAACAAAAATATAATAATTATAATCTTCGGGTTTATATTTAACATAATTGCTGTCAGGCCAATTATTTCCAGGAACATTATTAAAACCTCTTTCAGAATATTCTTGATATATTAAATGTCCGGTAGCATTGTTATAATTGGATACTTGGTGATCAAAAATATAAGGAGATTGCGATTGTTCTCCAAATTCTCCATTATCCGTGTGTCTATAATATTTAAACAATCCGTTTGTTAATTTATTTCCACCTATAGCGGGTTTATCTTGCCAATTATATAAATCAAGGTGTGTAGAATTAATATGAAGCCAAGATGTAAAATCCTCACCTTTAACAAATAAAATTTCATTATAATAGTTATCATCCCAAGTCATAGCCCATTCTTCTGTTGAGAGGCGAGTATATTCATTTAATTTAAAGTTTCCTTGTAAATTATCATTTCCAGACCACCAATAAGGGGATACAGGTTTATATTTAACTAAAAGCCACCCTGAAAAACCAGTAATACTTTCGGCTTTTATTTGCATATCATAAATATAATTGTAGTTGAAAGTTAATAGTTTATAATCATTATGAATTTGACCATCATATAGCAATTTAATTTCGCTATTATTTAGAACTTTGTCATAAATTCTTAAATCAGCCAAATGACCTTCAAAACCTCTGCCATTATCACCACTATTAGCAACGGCTAAATTATTGAAAGATCTCAAAGTACAATTTTTGAGACCTATGCCAGCAACAATAAATGTACCATTTATATATAGTTTAGTAATTACTGGATTTTCATTAGACAATGTATATACAAGGTGATACCATATATTATCATATATAGGGCTAAATGATGGCGAAACATTCCATTGATTGTTTAAAGCAGTGGATATAGTCAAAGTTTTATTAGAAAATGTATAATCAAATTGTATAGAAGGAGATGGATAATTTCCGTAACCCATAATAGTGTAATACGATTTACCAGTAACTTTAAACCAAAATGCGAATGATATAGGTACATTTTTATTAATATTGTCGGTTAAAGCCCAATTTCGATTAGCTTCGGCGGTAGATATAGCTACACTTGTATATAGCGGGTTATCAGAGTGTAGATTAAAGAGCATACCTCCAAAATAATTATTTAATTTAAAATTATTGCGTGAAGAATCTTTGTTGTCACCATTTAATTTATACCATGCTACAAGATTATTATCGTCGCATTCAAGATAAGGATATTTAATATTTGCCGGCTTAGTTTGTAAAATATAATTATTGTTTGATAATATTTTATTGTAAGCTATAGCATTAATTTCAGTATTATTTAAAACTCTGTTATACAATCTGAAATCCTCAATATTGCCGTAAAATTGCTGGGATCCATCGCTTTTATTACCAAAAATAATATTGATATTTTGTAATGTATTAGTAGTTGCTATAGAAATAGTTTGAAATAACTGACCATTTATATATAAATTCGCGCCAGTATTATTATATGTCAAAGTATAATGAACCCAATTATTTAATATATATATGGGTGAAGTTAATGTAAATAGTTTATTTTGAGTTCCACCTTGACAAAGAAAAAACTCTATATTATCTGAATTGCTACGTCTTATGTTAAATCCGTCGCCATTTGACAAATCATTAAAATGGAGTATTTGCCCATATTGTGATATTCCGGGCAATATTTTAACCCACAAAGATATAGTAAAAGCCTGACCTACTAAAGAGTTAAAATTAATAGTTTTAGATATTAACATAGAATTATTATTAAATAGGGCACATTTATTAACAATACCATATGTTGATAATGTATATAAATTGATAAGGTGATGTTTTATAGGATTTCCGGTATTACTATCAAAACCAATAATATTTTCGTTATTAAATTTATACCATAGTTTAAGATTATTGGAATTGTTAGATAATATAGTATATTCTTTAACAATTTGATTATTATATATATTAGATATAAATGTATCATTATTAGAAACGCTAATTTCTTTGCCATAAATATACCATTCGTCAAAGTTTAAAACGGTTTCAGAGCCCAATAATTTATTAACAACGACGGCATAATAATTATAAAAAATATTATTAGTAATATTTTCTATAAATACACCGGATACATATTCTATTGTTTGAGTTTTTCTTACTAATTCCGTCCAATTATTATTGTCATTAGAAGCATATATTACGAATTGTCCTGGTGCTCTATTATTAAAACCCGTTCTTGTTTTAAAACCATATTTAGTCATTATGATAGGGTATGGTAATTTTATTTTAAGCCAGTCGCCAATGTAATCCTGTTTAATATAATTTGTATTATCATAAATACCTGCTTTATATTGATTGGATCCGCCATGATATCCTGTTATATCACTTGATTTAAAAGCCGAGAATGCTTTCCACTCAGCATCATTATAAGAACTCTCCCATGTTTCATAAACTCCATTACCATATGATTGATTTTTTACAGCAAATATAGGAGATAATAAGTTTCTAACAGGAGGATACATGCGGATAGGTGTATATAACTCGTAAGGATAAAGTTTATTAGCCTCTTTTTTTTTATCAATTAATTTTTTTTTACCTGTTTGTATTTTCCTACCATTTTTATATAAATTGTCGCAATTAATATTACCTAAAATATTTAAAGCGTATTTATCATTTGCTGTTGTTCCGATACCCACATTACCTAAAATATATGAGTTGGGGTTTTCTGTGTCATAAGTCCATTGAACCATATAATCTACATTTTGCTTAACTTTCGAACATCTAATGATAAATATACCGGAACCACCATTACCACCATTATATCTAATATTAGTAGTTGTAGAAGAGCCACCGGAACCACCGCCGCCAGTATTAGGTAATCCATTTACTCCATCTCCTTCGTTACTTGAACCTCCACCACCATAGCCACCACTTGATATATTTTTAGTAGGTATACAATATCCGGTACTTCCACCACCTCCAAAATAAACATTACCATTAATGTGATGACCTATGGATTTATCTGTAATATTAAAAAATGTTTTGAAATTTTTACCATTTCCGTCGCCTATACTATCGTATTTTCCGCTTCCACCATTACCATCAATAACTGCTTCTAAATTATTTGAATATCCTATTTGATTAGCTCCTCCTCCACCGGATGCGTATGGATCATTAGTAGATGCCGTACCATTCAATGTTGTACCACCAGAATAACCTTGAATATAATTGGTTTTTATAATAGTTCCGTCAAATTTTAAAATGTTTGTTGATGTTCCAGTGCCACCTATCATATATGAGGTGTCTGTTTGCGAAGGTCCATCTAACCAAGAGCCGCCACCGCCGCTACCGCCATTACCTGCGATAGAATATCCGCCTAAACTTGCGCCACCTCCACCACCAATTGCTTCAGTTTGCAAATAGCTGAATGATGTATTGAATCCATTTTTTCCTCTTTTAGGGGCGTCATCTTGATAATATTTATCACCATCTCCTCCATTTCCTACGTAAATATCGTAAGTTCCGGCTTCAATAGTTTGATTTTCTAAAAATATAATACCTCCCGCGCCTCCACCGGAGCCTGGAACAGACGAATTAAATAAATAATTAGTTCCACCACCACCTCCTCCAGCGACCATTAAAAAATCACACAAAGTAGTTTCTTTAAATTCTATAGTATATTTAGTTTGATTATTACCTAAATTACGTAGTATAATATATCTATAGTTATCGTCATCAAATATTTGAGGTTCTTCCTTGTATTTATAACCATATAATTTAAAACTACTAACGGCAAAAAAAGTATCACCGAATAAACTATTTATTATCCACCTAAAGTATTTAAAAGGAGGTGGCTTATCAAAATTTTTAAAGTAAATATCGGTTATATTAGGTGGATAAGAAGGTATTGTATCGGGTATTAATAAATCGTTTGGTACATTATGTATGGGATACCAAATAATTCTATCATTGCTTCCACATACGAGCCATATAAAAGGTTTCCTTACATTTCTATCAGCATCTGAATCACTCATGCTCCACGAATATTTTGTTAGTATCATTTTATCAGTAGAACCAATCTCTAACCATATGCCTCTATATAATGTTCCGTCTGTTAATAAGGTTGTATCAGTATTATTGTAAGCATATTCGCTATATGTTTTAGATAAGACCCAGTTATAAAATTGTATATACCAATTTTTAGTTAAATCATTATTTAAAACTGCGTACCATCTACCATTGCTTTCTCCACAATGATTCGTTCTAAATTCATATAAAACACCTTGAATATATTGTGAGAATCCTACGATAGTATCAGCATTATTATAAGTAGATACCACAAAATCGTCGGCATATGTAGAATACCCTGTAGAATCAATGACGGAACTCAAATTAAAATTAAAGGTTTGTAATTTATTTGTATAAACAGCTGGTAAACCTGTTGGAGGATTAGCAGGGAATTGTTTTTCATCATAAATATCTCTAATATTATCCTGTAAGGTTACAATAGGTAATTCTATATATTCATTATAGTTTATTATAGTTTTAGCAGTATCTACTATATAATTTTCATCGCCATAATCAACTATTATATTACTACTTGATAATGTTAATGGCATTTAAAACCCTTCTATATTAATTGTTATATATATTCTTAATATAATTTGATTCATAATAAAAAAATAAAATAACTAAAGATAACTAAAGATAACTAAAGATAACTAAAGATAACTAAAGATAACTAAAGATAACTAAAGATAACTAAAGATAACTAAAGATAACTAAAGATAACCTAATTGAATCCAATTGGTTTAATCCAATTTTTAACGCAAATATTATCATTAGGCACTGAATGAGAAAAAAAGCAATTACATTTAATATAGCAAAATTTACTTTTAAGACTCGGGATATATGATATGTTATTCTTCAATGTCATCTTATCATTTTTGGCGATAGTAGAAATATTAGAAATATTAGAAATATTAGAAATATCAAGAGTTATATTCTTTAATTTATTTTGAAAGTTAGTATTTTTATCTGTATTAATTAGAAAATAATTAGCATTAAAAAGAGCTATATAGATGATAACAGAAATGAAACTTATCATTGATTTAATATAATAATATTATATATGTTTATATAAAAACGGGATTAAGTGGGGTTAAAAGAGTTAATAATTATTTAATTTATTAAACTTATTAAGAACCATATCTCCGTCATTATTTAAAATATCTTTATTGTCTCCGTCATTTTCATTGTATCTGCGAAAACAATTGTGACAAACGCGGATATTTTTAACTAATAATGTTTTATTGTTACTTAAAACCCAAGAATAACCCGGATATCTGCCACCTGTATGAGGTTTATATAAATAATATTTTTCAGTATTATTATTAAATAATATAGGTTCTGGTTCTATATCAATAGAATTACAAGGACCGCAGCAAAATAATATATCTTTTGCGTCAATAATAATTGTGTCGCACATATTTTATTATTTACAATTAGTTGTAAACATTATCAATTTTTTATACATATCACTTTTTATTAGATTTTTTAGATTTTTTATGTACCTTTAATGATGATTTACGTTTTCCATGTTTTTTTCTACCACCTTCCATAGAATTTTGAAATTTTTCGCCGGGTTCTTCATTTACAAATTTATCGTTTTGTTCAAATTCCTCTTCATAATATCCTCCGTAATTGTGGTAGCGGTTCTGGTTGTTATTGCGGTTGGGGTTGTTATTGCGTTTGTTATTTTTACCACCAGTTGTATTATTTGTGCCCATAAAACCATTTAAACCTTTACCTAAATTATTAAAATCAATAGTCATCTTTTCAGTTTCACTTGTAGGGGGTTCATTAAAATATTCTGACATGAAACCTCCTGTAATATGAGATGAAGAGCAATTGCCACCCATAGTATAGCGACGACGAGGAGTTGCCTTAGTTTTTTTAACTTTTTTAAGAGTATTTCCTAATAATTTTTTAGTAAAACTCTTTTTATAAGTTACATAACTTACCATTTTACCACTTCTTTTAACATATAATTTGTTGCTACCGCTTTTTTTATATACGGATACAGGTGTTTTTTTGCCAGTTATCGTTTTACTTCCTACTTTTTTATAATCTACCATATCTTTCTATATAAAAGAGAGAAAATATTAATATTGATTATTCAATTCTATTATATCTGTTTTATTAGGAATTATATTATTTTTGCTTTGTGATTCCATTTTTTGCTTTATGTATTCGTCTTTTTCTTTTTCAAGAATAACGCTTGAAAGACCTATTATTTTTCGGTTTAAGATATATTCTATTACAAAGAATGATATAAATATTGTAGATAGCCAAATAAATAATATAGAGAAAAAATCAAAAAATTTAAAAATAAATGTAAATAAAATAGGGTATTCTTTTGTTGATATAGGCAGTAATTTAATAATATGCGAAGAAGCAAAAATAATGAAAGGCTTATATATATCTTCTATAATATTTTTAATAAAATCAGTAGTTGTAATACCTATAGCGAAACCTGACGCGGCAACAAGAACTTGATTTTTAAATGTATATTCTTGAAAATCCTTATAGAACTTTTTAAAGAATAAATCAAACATTTTATTTATTATTTAATAATATTTTAAAAAAAAATGATTATATGTATTCATTAGATAAGATATAAAATGAATACGCCTTATAGAATTTTAAAAGAATTAGAAGAAGTAGATAATATCATTGAATTCATTGATGAATCTGAAAATATTGATAAAAATTATATACTTTCTTATAAAAAGCAGATGAAATCTATAATTAATAAAAGCTTTAATACGTGGGTGAAAATTATTCAAAGTAAAGTGGTAACATAATATCTAAAATAACAAATAATTCAAAAATAGATGCTGTAGTATTTTTCATACATTTAAATTTATTATTTATAAGTTTTAATTTATTATTTTTATGTAATTTATTATTTTTAATATTTATAGTTTTTGATACCGAGAATGTATAGCAAAGTGGTATGAATATTATAGATAGTTTAAATAGCTTTGATATTTTATTAAATTTAAAAGGTGTGGTAAAATTATAATTTTTTAACAACCACATTTTATATAATAATAATGATAAAATTTTAAATAAAAAAGAGTACATAATCTCTAAAAACTTTTAAAAATATAAAAAGTTATAAAGTCTATCTAAAAATAAAATTATGTACTCTTTTTATCACTTAATAAACCCAATAGCATATAGCAAGTATCTCTAAAAGTATTAATTATAATAGCTATAAAAAAGAGTACATAATCTCTAAAAACTTATGAAAATATAAAAAGTTATAAAGTCTTTCTAAAAAATAAATTATGTACTCTTTTTATCACTTAATAAACCCAATAGCATATAGCAAGTATCTCTAAAAGTATTATTTATGATAGCCATAAAAAGAGTACATAATCTCTAAAAACTTTTGAAAATCTAAAAAATTATAAAACTCTTTTAAAAATAAAATTATGTACTCTTGATGTTTAATTAAATGATAAGAGGATTAAACCTGACGCAGCCATAACTATACCTGCTATTCCTCTTTCGGATATTTCAGTTTTTCCTATAAAATAAAAATATATTAATATAATCATTATTTCTAAAGATACAAATGCTCTATAATATGCTGGATTAGGAGTTATTTTAATTAAATAGAATCCTAATAATATTAAAATAAATACTACCACAGCATATATATAATATTTCGGCTTATATAATTCGCTGGTGTATTTTTTATAAAATAATATAAAATATATAATACATAAGAAGCCTATAATAATATTAACAATAATAGGAAAAATTAAATATTTAGTATCATCATTCTTAATATATATAATTAATATAGCTGACATTAAACTTTTTAAAATAAGTAATAATAACCAATACATTATATTTTAAGAGTTTCTTTATCTATAATTATGAATCCATAAAAAAATATATAGTCTAAATAAAAATGTTCTATTACTTATAAAAATTGATTTCGTGATTGAATTGATATATTTGGAATGTCTTCCAAAAACTTCGCTGTTTCGTTCATCAACAAGGATGAGAACACTAACACTGTTCTCGCGTCGGTGTTTAAGAGGGATATCATGGACATCATGATTAAGATGACCAACTACAATAGTGATTACACTATCGCTGAGAATAACAAGATCGCGATCATTTGTGATTACTTGAACAACAATCCGCAGAATGTTGAGTATCTCATATATATGTATGGTTTTGAGAACGCCTTGAAAAAGTATAAAGAGAGGTTTGGTGATATCAATAGTAACATTGAAGTATTGATGAAGGATCTGGCGATTATTATTATTGACGAAATCATATTGATATACGAGATACAAGATAGGGAATCACATTCCCCACCGCATTCCCCCAGACATTCCCCGGAGCAATCGCGTGCTCCATCACCCACACCTTCGCTATTGAATTTCTTAGAGGATTTTCATAGGCGAGGAACAACTCCTCCTCCAGATTTTCAGGAATATTCCGGTACCGAATCAGAACATCAGCGCGATAGTATTCAAGTTTATAATCGCGAAGAACACAGGAACAATTGCGATGATTTGCCTAATCATTTCAACGCGGATGAGAGGAGCAAATACAATCTAATAGCTGGTGCTATGATATCGGAGAACACAAACTATTAAAAAAAATACACAAAAAACATGTGGGGGGGTATATGATATATATTATATATTATATATTTTTTATATTTTTAATATATTCAATATCTTTTCTGAGTTCTAAATTTTCGCGCTTTAGTTCTTTTAGTTCTTTATTTAGTTCTTTGATTGCTTCAACAAAGAGAGGTGCTAATTTTTCATAGGAAAGTGTTAAATAATTTTCACCTGATTTAGAAGTAATATTTCCATCGTTATCTCTTATTGTGTCAAAAGGAGCCAATTTAACTATTTCGGGCAAAACTTTTTGAACGTCTTGGGCACTTAGACCGATACTTGGTTCGTCGGTAAAACCATTTTTAACTGCTAATTCATTAGGTTTATAATGATAGCCATTAAGATTTTCAATAATATTTAATGGATTTTTAATTTTAGATAGAAAAGTTTTTAAACGTTCATCGGAATAAAATGCTGTAATTGATCCGGTAGAAATAATATTGCCAATTACATGTAATTTTTCAACAGGTTCAATGCTATCAACAGGTTGAATGCTTTGATTTCCAATAATTTCATTAAAATTAAGTGAAATGCTTCTACCAATACCAAGATTGCCATCTTTGTTTAGGCGACATTGTGTAAGCCCACTTTTTTTCATATTAAATATACTTCCTGTACCTGTCTGATTTACAATTAATACACTTTCTATATGTGATCTTTCCAATATCATGGAACTAATACTTGTATAAGCGTTAGGATTTCGTAAATCAAATGTTCCTTTTACTTCTAAATTTTTACTAATTACTAATGTGCTATCTATAAAAAATCTATATTCATCTGGAGCTGAAGAAATATAAAATTCTTTACTTGAGGCAAGATTATCAAGAGTAGTATTACGTAATGTAAAAAATTTATTGTTCCACCCTCCATTATTTGTTGTGCGATCATCAATAGTAGGTGGTTGAGCGATATTATCTAATGTAAAATTATTAAGCCTATTAGAAATAGAGTTAGAATTATTTGTAATTACATCTACACCATTAATTCTAAAAACCCCATTTGATGTATTAACATCCCCGTTTATATCTAATCTATAATTAGTGTTCGGTATAGTTCCAATGCCGACGCAATGCGTTTGAGAAACATTACCGGTAGGATAAAAAATGGAATCATCTTCTTTACCCCATTTAGAAGAACCCTGTGTTGCCAAACTTAATTGATAATCGCTATTATAGATAAAATCGCCTGGATTAATTTTTACCATACCTTTAACATTTGAAGAAGCGGTAGGAAAAGTATCAAAATTATCAAGTTTTAGAGGGGTATCTCCAATATATATATTGTTTCCAGATGGAAGTTTAATGTCGCCTATTACATCAAAAGAGTTACTATCATTATTCCATTTTAATAATCCAGATTGTGAGATATCATATTTATTAGTACCAAAGAAATTACCAATTAAAATACCTCCTTTAATATCGTATGAATTTTTTCCGGTACCGCCTCTACTAACTGATAATGTTCCATCGGTAATATTAGTAGCGTTTAAAGAAGTAATAAATTTACCATTACCTTTAAAATTAGGAGCATATAATGTATTTTCGCCTGAACTCCAAAAAAGATTAATATTTTGCTCAAAATTTATAGCACCGCCAAATAATATTTGCGAAAAGTTAATAGCGTCTATGCCCGTCCCACCTCTTGCGACAGGCAATACACCTGTTGTAATATTGGATGTATTAATATTTGTAATATTGCTACCGACTGCTTCAATTTCTGTAGCTTTAATTTTTCCCAAAACATCTAATGTATTTGTTGGATTTTGAATGCCGATGCCTATTTTACCATAAAAAGACGTGTTTCCGTATACATATAATAAATTGCTATTAATTTCTCCTGGTTCATAATTAATATTCAATATGTTATTTGCCGAATTATGTACATTACCAATAATATTAGAAGCATATATAACACCATCTATATGAGTATTACCATTAACATCAAGTAAATATTGAGGGTCACTATTATTTATACCAATTAATCCATTTTCATTAATATTAAAATAATTATAATATGTACCACTATACGATGAAGATCTGTTATTTTGTATTCTATAATCACCAGATGTCGTAGATATTTCCCATACCATTTATTTAAACTCTATTATATATGCTATAATTATTATTTTTAAATATATAATATTGTAATAAAATATGAAATAGCTGTAAAAACATATGTCAACAAAATGTAACAATGTAATAACAATTAAACAATATGGTCCCACATGCTGGTTTAATAGTATATTAATGGCTGTATTATATAGTGAAAATAGTAGAAAAATGCTATTAGAAAAATCCAAAAAATGGAATAGCCGCATAAATATTTTTAAGACATTATTATATATATTAAAAAATAAATATTTAAGAACAGATAATTTACATAAAGATTATCTTTATTTTGATAAAATAAGACCAGAATATATATTAAAGTTATTATATAAATACGATAAAAAGAAGTTTATATTTAATCCTGAAAAATACAAAACGAAAGGTTATAAGACATCATTATATATAAGAAAAGTTTATAAACTTATGGGGGCGAATGTATTATTTTTAGATTATGATAAATATAATAATAAATTGTATTATTCTCTCAATAATAATTATGAGTTAAAAGGTTTAGAAGATAACAAGGTACAATATGTATTAAAATACAAAACTATATATACTATTGAGCAAAAGATGCGGAATCCGGATGTTATAATAATATCATTAAAAAACAATAATGATTTTAATAAGCATCCAAGTTGGTATCTTATAGAAAAAGATAAATATCCAGATATTTATAATAGTGTTTTAGATTTAAATAATAATATAAAATATAATAATAATGAATATATTCAAGATTCTGTATTATTAAATAATTGGAATTCGTCTGTTGGTTCTCATTCAATAGCAGGGATAAAATGTAATAATGAAAAATATGTATATAATGGATGGTCGAGAAGTACTATAGATCCAAACATAATACACAAAGAATATAATAATGATAATATTGACGTACCATGTGAATTGATTAAATATAATTGGAATTTAGAAAATAGTGATGATTTTTGCTTAAATACTTTAAAATGTAAATTAGATATTATGAGCACTATGAATAACCTATGCTTTAATTTTTCGCAAGGAACCCGTGAAATAATATATATTAAAAATATTTATAAAAGTGTAAATGATACTAATATTATTAAAAAAGTATGCCCTAAAGGCAAAATATTAAATCCATTGACAAATAGATGTATAAAAATAAATGAAATTAATAAATTAAAGAAAATACAATTGAGCAAACCGGTAAAGGTATGTCCCGAAGGAAAAGTATTAAACCCTTTAACGAACAGGTGTATTAAAATAAAGGCTCAAAAACCCGCAAATAAATCCGCCAATAATCCTGCTAATAAACCCGCAAATAAACCCTCATCTAAACCTAAAAAAATATGCCCCGAAGGAAAAGTATTAAACCCTTTAACGAACAGGTGTATAAAAATAAAGGCTCAAAAACCCGCTAATAATCCTGCCAATAAACCTGCCAATAAACCCTCATCTAAACCTAAAAAAATATGCCCCGAAGGAAAAGTATTAAACCCTTTAACGAACAGGTGTATTAAAATAAAGGCTCAAAAACCCGCCAATAATCCCTCATCTAAACCTAAAAAAATATGCCCCGAAGGAAAAGTATTAAACCCTTTAACTAACCGGTGTATAAAAATAAAGGCTCAAAAACCCGCCAATAAACCCGCCAATAATCCCACCAATAAACCCTCATCTAAACCTAAAAAAATATGCCCCGAAGGAAAAGTATTAAACCCTTTAACGAACCGGTGTATTAAAAAACGTTCTTAGAATAAATATTTATATATATAAGTAAAATAATATTTTTGGTTGTCTATATATTTTAGATTGTCAAAATTAATATTTGAATCATTTTCGTTACAAAATACAATTAGATTTTCAAATAAATCACAATCGTCTATTAAATTGTTATTAGGATTTGAAAAAATATTTAATAGTTTATAAGAGTTGTATGATGTTTTGCGTAAAAAACAGATATAATTTAGAATGTTATTTTTTTCATTGCTATTATAAATACCCAATAAAATAGTGGAACTTATATATCTATTTCTATTTAACCACAAAGTATCGTCTATAATTTTCTTTTTATGTTCTTCGTCAATATTAGATTTAGACCAATTTAAAAAAGAAGAATAAACATTATTATAATTTAAGTTACAAATGTTATTCTTGTTATATTTACCCCCGTCATTAAACTTATTGAAGTTTCCGGGACCAATTCCTATAGGATAAGTAAATGATAGATATATATTAATACTAAATAATATATAATATGTAAATAGTTTCTTCATCATTATATAATTAAGTTATTATATATTTATATGAATGTTTAGTGAATGTTTAGTGAATGTTTAGTGAATGTTTAGTGAATGTTTAGTGAATGTTTAGTGAATGTTTAGTGAATGTTTAGTGAATGTTTAGTGAATGTTTAGTGAATGTTTAGTGAATGTTATAATACGTATGAGAATTGAGAATATTGTATCGCGAGTTAATTCTCATTTTCCGGACAGCTTTTTTCATATAAGAAAATTTACAATTCTCGCTTGTAATAGATAATAGCTCATATTTTTCTTCTTTTTCCTTGTTATTTAGAGATAAATCGTATAATAAAACATTCCATAATATAATATTAATTTGGTTTTCAATATTTCGCAAACTATTGAGACATTCGCAAAATTTAACATAACTTTTAATATCACACAAAAGTTTACCAGATTGCTTATAAATTATCATAGAGTATATTTTGTTAAGCAAACAATCCGGTAATTGATCCCATATCAATATATTTTGAGACATCTTGTCAATCAATAGTATAATTGATTGAATAATATATCAATTTTTATTAAGACATAATATATAGATGAAAAAATATAGATTTGATTTGTATTTTTCGTATTGGATATTTGCGTGGTTAATATTATCGTTTATATTTAAAAAAGCTATATCACCACCATTTTATTTATTAATAGCGGCTTTTATAATTAATATTATATACATTGTATTTAATTGTTCGCAAGACAAGGATTATACAAAATTACATTTAGTGATAGCGTTCTTAATATTAACATTTAAGATATCAGGGGTAATATTAGTATATTATACGAAAAGATATAATATATATAATGAGTTGATGATAGGGTCTTTTTTATTGGTAATTTATATAATATACAAATATTTATATTATAAAATAGATTATAGTAAGGAATTGAGCAACCAAGAAAGCGATGAAATAGGGTATTATAATTGTACTAATACGCCATTATATAATTTTATAAATACATATATTAAATAAGATGAATAAAAAAAAAATGAAAGGTGGTCATTATTATAAGTTTGATGTATTTACGCTTGGAATGTTAGCAGTTGAGAGAGAATATAATAATTCTAAAAACATTACAAGCGATGATTTATATTTATTGAGAAATTTGAATGCTTTTGCTCACTCTTTAGATTTTGTTTCTGATAATTATAATATTTGGAATACTCCGAATATCTTTAATTTTGTTATAAAGAATGAAACAAAAGTAATTAAAAATTATTTTTGGAAAAACATAGACTTAATATGTAAAGAGGAGTTCGTTAATTTGTTAATAGAATTAAATACTGATGATAGTATTAACAAGCTAATAAATAATAAATGCTCTGATAAGGAAAAAACATACGAAGATTTAATAAATAGTATCAAAAAGCTAACGGATTTTATATTATTTAATGATATGGATGGGAGCAATGATATTGTTGAAATTAAAAAAAATGAATTAAAACCGACAAAGGAGTTTTTATCGGAGTTGACTAAATTATATTCGGAAAATTATGTGAAGGCGATGAATAATAAAAAACAGCGCGAAGATGTGGAAGTTACCGCCACGAGCTTCATTGGGGGTTCTGGGAAAATGGGAGAATTGCCTATAGAAGATGCTATTGATTTATATCCAAATACGGATTCTGGAGCTGTATATAATTATTATTATAAAGTTGTCGAATTTCAAAATTATTCGGATATTATAAAGAATGGGCATTTCAATATTAATGAAAAATATTTCAATTATTTAGCAATTATAATAGGTTTTAGTAGTTTATTTAGATATTCGGGAATATTCAAGAAAAAGACCAAAAATTACGAAACAATACATAAAATGTATCATTTGTTAAGAAGTTATCCCAATTTTGATAACATTGAAAATCAAAATAAATATATTGATGATTACTTTAGAAAAGCGGCAATAATATTAATAGAAATAGTTAAATTACTATATCATCATTGTGTAGGAAAAAAAATAACAAAGAGAGTTTGTGGTGTAAGTGCTTTAAATGATTTAAGAGCAACAAATATTAAAAAGCTGGAAAAAGAAAAATCAAAATCTGATAAATCTAATAGACCAGATGAAGTTCAACAAAGATTACAGACGAGATTACAATTTGTTAAGCAATCACAAGAGACACCTTCTATAGTAGATCAATATAGTTTATTAAGCTTCCCTTCTTTGCCTAAATAATTAATTAGATTTTTTAATATTGAAACGATTGAAAAAAGAGTACATAATTTTATTTTTAGAGAAGTTTTATAATTTTTTAGATTTTCAAAAGTTTTTTAAGATTATGTACTCCTTTTTATTAATTTCAATTTAGCTAATATTAAAAATATTAAAAATATTAAAAATATTTAAATTAATTATAATAAGAAGGTATATAATGAATAGCCCTAAAAGTTCAAAAAAAATAAAAATCAAACCTCTACCACCACGGCAACTTCCGCAAACTTCGCAACTTCCGCAAACTATGGTGGCAAAATCAAAAACTATTAAAAGAATAAAATTAAAAAAACTACCTTTAAGTTTGGATGATACTTTCTATATATTGATTCGGCCATTTTATTTCAATAGCATTATTTATGAAGATAGAAGATTTGATTCAATCATGGAATACATATTATTAGATGAATATGTTAAAGGTGAATATAAAGACAATATTAAAAAATTAAAAGAGCATATACAAGAAAATAGTGGTGGTAGGTTTAATGAATATCATAAATATATTGATATAATGAGAAATATTATTAACGACTATAATATCTATGAATTAATTAATAAAAATAAAACTGAAGAATTCGATAATTATTTTAATAATTTTAAAAAATTATTAAGTACGTATGATCCACTTGATTATGAAAAAGAAGATGACTTCAAAAATTTAAGAATGAATATATTGACGCATATATTTATTGAGTTTTATGATGCTATAATTATTTATGAATTTAAAAAAGCAATAATACACGATACGGATGATAAGGTAACTAAAAATACTTTTAAAAAAAAAATAATAGCCAAGATGCCTTTCTATAATATGATGTTAAAAATTGCTTTATTTATTAATGATAATTATTATCAAAGTACGGGAAGAATTTTTATACAAAATATTAAACTAATTAATATGTTGATTAATTATGATAATTTTTTAATTAAAAATACATATGAAGAGCCTCTTGATTTTGAGTCACCTGCAAGTCTATCATCAGGAGATTCTAGTTCAAAAGTAATTATAAATGGTAAAACTAAAAAAGAAAATTTATTGAATTTTTTATTAGATAATACAGGATATACTAATAAAATTACAGAAAATCATACAGATCCGATATCATTAGAAGAATGGGGAAAAATGTCTTATTCGAAATTAAAAAAAATAATTAAGATATCTTATAGAGATGTAGAAAAACAAGCAAATTATTATTATTTGTATGATGCGTCATTTCTATATAAATATTGGAGAAAAATTAAAGATGATAATTTAATAAACCCTATTACAAGAATACCAATGACAGAAGAAGAAAAGTTAAAAATATTAATTACTTTAAATAAGAGGGATTTTAGGAAAGATATTCGGAGTGGTAAGAAAGATGTAGAAAAAACGAGATATGACGTTGAATTATATTTAAAAAGAATAATGAAAGATGGTAAAGAATATGATTATATTTATTTATATTATATAACATGGCGAGGAATAATTGATAATAAATATAATATTAACAAATCAATAAATATAGCGGAAATATATGTAGATATAAAATTTAATAAAAGGCTAAAAGAATTGTATTTAAGAAAAATTATAAATTTATACAAAAACAATAAAATTGTAAGTGAAAAGTTACCTTTAAAAATTCACCCTGCTTTTACTAAATATAATTTAAAAATAATAGAAAATGATGATGACTATAATGACTTTGAGAGCATGTTTAGTATACAATAAATATTGAAACCATAATGTGTTCTAAAAAATTAAAAAATTGACAGAAAAATTTTTTGCTATTAAGCGCCCAAAAAGCCAACCAAGCGAGTTACAAGCGAGTCGCAAGCGAGTTACAAGCGAGTTACAAGCGAGTTACAAGCGAGACACGAGAGAGTTACAAGCAAGTTACAAGCGAGACACGAGAGAGTCGCGAGAGAATGTCGTCAGAGTGTAAGTGTAAGTGTAAGTGTAGAGCTGCTATGCCGAAGATTGATAAGAAGGTTACATTTTATTTTCCAAGAGTTAGACCAGACACTCCGATTCCTATGCCGAAGATTAAAAAGATGGCAGAGGTTCCTATGCCGAAGATTAAAAAGACGGCAGCTGTTCCTATGCCGAAGGTGGGTAAAAGTGCTGTTATAAGCGAAGAGCAGACTAAGGCTGAAATAAATATTCATCCGCGTAAAAATAATTGTATTCTTGTTACGCGGATGAATGATAATTATATAGAAATATTAGGGGATCAAGATGCTAATTTAAAGAGGAAATATGATGATATCGCACAAGAAGAAAATGGGTTGAATAACAATTGGATTATTCGCGTTGGTGATGGTGATAATTTTATGAAATCATCAAAAATCAATGTATGGGGTATTCCGGATAATTCTAATGCCAGCGTTTGCTTTATCAACAATGTTAAGAAGGGAGACGTATTATGGTTCATCACATCTAATAGCGGTGGTAAAATCATTGCCGTTGCGACATATGAGGAAATGTTATGCGTTATTCCTACGCCAAATAAATTTATGAATAGTAGTAAAAACGCATTGATGGATAATCTTAGCATTGAAGACTTCACGTATAAGCAAGATGTGCCAAATATGCTGATGAAATACAAGGATTTGTATGTATTGAGCGAGATAGAACACCCCGAATTATTAACTTGTATGAAGAGCATTAGGATGATGTCTATCTATAAGTATCGCGGTATTGAAGACAATCATTGTAAGGTAGATTTAGATATGGAATATATTATAATATCTTTGCGAATGAATAGAGAAAACTTAAAGCATTTTAAAAAAACGTAATGAAGCCGAGTATTCGCCAGCCCATAGAGAAACGATAGCTAAAATATAGCGAAAAAAATAAATATTATATATTTTTTATATGTATATTAGTACATATGTATATACGAGTATACATTAACTACACATTAATAATTCATAATATTTAACATTTTTTTTAGGTCTAACACCAGAATAAATAAATACTTTTTTACGGGGTATTAAATAAATACCTTCTAAAAACTTATGATCGTAATTATTTGTTACAACAACTGATTTATTAGCTTCTAATAAAATATCAAAATACGTAGGTTTATTTAATATTTTGCTAACAAAAGTTTTTCCATATTCATTAGCGTATAAATCATTATAAATATTAATGAAAACAACATTTTCTTCATTCAGCCGCCCATATAAATATTGGGACATACAATAGCTGACGTTTATATAGAAAATATCAGTATATTCGTGTTCTTTATAATATGTGATACACAAAGGTTTTAACATCGCGTTTAATTTATTTATTTTTTTAGTGATTTTATTAATGCGTACCTCAATATCATTAGCAAGAATGTTTAAAATATATTCGAGATTATCGTATTTCAATAAGTCTAAAAATGAATTAGTTATATACATGGCTGTATTATTGCGTAATATTATTTTGTAAAATATTGATATCAATTTTTAATTATTATATATTTAAAGATTTATATTATAATTATAATAATAAATGAATAGAAAACTTTCTTATATTACAATAAATATCAATGGAACTATTGGGGAACAATTATTTCAAATATCTAATCTGTTGAGCATTAAATATAAGAAAAGAGATGTTAATAAGGTTAAAATAATTTTAAATAAAAACGATAATAATAAACTAAATAATATGTTCAATAATGTATTTAAATTTTATGAATATAATGAATATGGATTCGTCAATATTGATAATATTGGTGAAATTGGAGATGCGAGTATTAATAACGTAGCTATTAAAAATTATAAAAAGGTTTTTGATGATGATATTAAAAATAAGATTTTGGATATAGCGTATAATAATGAAGATATGATGTATAAAGCATATTATAAATATCGGGATATATTAAAACATTTCGGCGACGATACAACTGACGATGATATGATATCATTAGATTATAAATGTGGTAATGAAGAATATTATAAAACCGCACTAAATACAATAGATAAAAAGAATATAGTAGTTTTTGGAAATATTGGAAATGATAATGATAATGATAATAATAAAAAATTATTTGAAAAATATAATTGTTATTATATAGATAATATCGGCGATATCGCTGATAAATGTGATAAATGTGATAAATGTGATACATGTGATAAATGTGATAAATGTAATAATATATGTGATGGAGTTAGATTAATATTGATGTCAATGTTTAAACATAATATAATATCAAGTTCATTAGAAAGTTTATGGGCTTCTTATATTAGCTATTATGAAAATAAAATAGTTATAGCTCCAAAGGAAATTGAATATATCGGTCATAAGAATATTAATATATATATATAGATTATTTTATAATAAAATATATGTTTGACGACTTATATTTTTCATATATCAAAATAAACCCATCTTATAAAAACTGCTTAGTATGTAAAAAATGGCATAATAATCTTAAAGAAATATTAAAAATTAGAAAGGCAGATTTTTATGAAAATTTATTAGATGATTTGATTAAAAGCAAATGTTATTACGAATACGATGAATATGACGAATATATTAGATATGACGAATATGATAACGATGTTAATAACAAGATACTCTATAATGCCTATAATAAAATGATTGATAACACTATAGAACTTATTGTAAATGATAGTATAAGGGATATATTCAAGAATAAATTGATAATAAAATATAATAATATTTCAATATTATATAGCAAATATAATGGAATAATTTATAATATAGATGATAGTAGTATAGCAAAGGAACAAAAAGAATATAAAAGAATATTACAAAAATATTATAATATTAATTATCTATAATGATGAGTGATAATATTCCAAGTGATAGTATTGTTGAAGATAGTATTCCAGAATGGACGAAAAGGGATTATATAATATATGGATATAGAAGTAAAAAAAGTATTGATGAATGTATATTTAGTATATTCAAGATACATAATGAAACTATAAATATATGGTCTCACTTAATAAGTTTAATAACATTTTTATATATATTGTGGCATGATGTAATAAATTATAAAAAGTGTAATATAGCGAATATCACTGATATAACTTATATCGCGAATACCGCAAATATCATGAATGTAACTGATATAATTGATACAGCGAATGTTAATAATGCGATAAATATATTACAAAGTGATAATATAATATATTATAATTACATAATATTATTATTATATGATTTGATATCAATAACAACATTTGGAATATCAACAATATATCATACTTTTATACCGAATGATTATGATAATTATATAATATTATTGAAATTAGATTTATTAACAATAATATTGGTAATTTGCTCTTCTAATTTCATAATTATGTATTATTGGTTTTGGTGTATAAGTAATTATTTGAATATGTATATAATAGCTTCTTGTATATATTTATTTGGAGGTATAATATTATTATGTTTTTTAGATATTATTAAAAAATATAATTATATATTGATATATTTTAGTTCTTATAATTTAGGAATAATAATAGGGTATATATATATTATATATAATTATAACGAAAATGTTAATAAATATATTGTTTATAATTTCGCGGGTCCTCTTATAATTTATATGATAGGGTTTATAATATATTCGGCAAAAATACCTGAAAAGGTATTGTATAATTATACAGATTATGTAGGAAATAGTCATCAAATATGGCATATATTATCATTTGTGGCATCATATTTATTTCATGAGGAAATTATAAAAAATATAATATATAGAAACAATAATTATTTATGTTAATTATTATAATTATGATAATTATAAAAAATATATAATATATATAATATATATATACTCCATGGCTATATCTAAACACAAACGGCACATTGCTGCGAGTAGTTGGCGTAAAGAAGAGCCATTGCTACTCCCGAAGATACAACGAGTTCGGAAATAGCCGCCTTAATCTTTTTTTTGTTTTCATTTAATTTTTTGCTAAACTCAATGAGCTCAGACTCATAAATCCAATCACGCTCGGATACACCATCACCGGAGATGATATACCTTTCGTTTAGGTCATATACGCAATAACCACTATCTTCAAGAATCCTGCTTTCACCGGCCATATCAGCAAAATTTTTGAAGTAAGACTTGTTTTTTTTACATTCAACCTCCATGATGGCGCTAAATACAATCTTGGCGTCGGCATCAACAATCGCGAGTTCCTTTTCGTTATCTACGACGTTGTCGTAAATGCGAAGTGCGGTCCTACTATCCTTTTGATAGTAGAAGTTGGTCATCGTATTCTCAAGGCAAGAATAGTAAAGGGGCATTTTGGCTCCAATAATTATATACTAAAAATAGCATCAATTTTTAATTATAATAGAACAAATTAATTCATCATATAAAAATATAAAAATATAAAAATATAAAAATATATAAACACGTACTAAGGATAATATAAAGATATTCTAAACAGATTACTGAGAATAGTTGAAGTAGAGAAGAGCCATTGCTACCCCGGAAGATACAACGAGTTCGGAAATAGCCGCCTCAATTTTTTTTTTATTTTCATTTAGTTTTATGCTAAACTCAATGAGCTCATCCAAGTAAATCCAATCGCGAACAGATACACCATCTTTTGCGATGATAGACTTGTCTTCGATTTCACAAATGGTATAAAATTCATATACACAATAAAAACTATCTTCAAGAATGCTACTTTCACCAGCTATATCAGCAAAATTTTTGAAGTACGACTTGTAGTGTCTATTTTTTTTACATTCAACCTCCATAATAGCGGAGTATATATCATTTGCGTCAGCATTAACATTAGCGAGTTCATTTTCGTTATCTTCAATATTATCGTAGATGCGAAGCGTAGTCCTACTATCCTTTTGATAGTAGAAGTCAATCAACATATCATCCAGACAATTATCGTATATTGGCATTTTAGGCTCCAATAATTATATACTAGATATAGCATCAATCACATCAATTTTTAAGTAGAATTAAACAAATTAATTTGTAATAAAAATAATAAAAATAATAAAAAATATATAAACACTTACTAAAGATAATACAAAGATAATCTAAACAGATTGCTGGGAGTAGTTGGCGTAGAGAAGAGCCATTGCTACTCCCGAAGATACATTTAGTTCAGATATAGCAGCTTCAATTTTTTTTTTGTTTTCCAATAGTTTTTTGCGAAACTCAATGAGTTCAGATTCGTAAATCCAATCGCGCTCAGATACGCCATCTTTAGAGATGACATAACCATGAGGCAAATCAAATACACAATATCCGCTATCAACGAGCATGTCGCTCTCGCCAACCATTTCAGCAAAATCAATATAGAAGGTCTTCTTTTTTTTGTATACAACACCCATGAGGGCTTTGTATAAAATTTTCAAATAGTCTTCAATAATAGATAGCTCCAATTCGTTAAACTGGAGATTGTCGTGAATGCGAAGCGTCGTGTTGTAATCCTTTTCCTTGTAGAAATCGGTCATCATACTCTCAATGTGGGAGTAATAACGGGGCATGTTGGGCTCCAATAACTATATACTAAAAATTATATCAATTTTTTAGTATAGTAGAACATATTAATTAATTCAAGGCATATTGAATATATAAAAAATATAAAAATATAAAAATATAAAAATATATAAAACACATAGATATAGATATATAATTACACATTACGCAAGAGAGCGAGAGCCACACCTGATGATATGTAACTATCGTTCAATACAGAGGCAACTTTTTTTTTGTTTTCTATAAGTTTCTTATAAATATCGTGGATCTCGCTTTCGTATATCCAATTGCGATAATCCAGCCCGTCAGATGATGTAACGTACCTTTCATCCAAGTCAAATATAACATAATCGCTATCATATAGCAATTTTGTTTCATCGTGAAACTTGGCGAATTGTTCGATGTGACCAATATTGTCGCTGTCGTAATAAGTCTCCCACGATGCTTTTAGCAATAGTGAGATCTTATCATTGATTCTTGAAAGTTCTTCTTCATTATCACGGATGTTATCGTGAATAGTGAGAACAACATTATCGTTGACGTTTTCGTAAAAGTCAACGATGTCATATTGTAGGTGAGTTCCGTAGCGTGGCATATTGGCAATAATATTATATTAAAATGTTTATCAATTTTAGGTAAAAATAGAACAATTAAATACCAAATACCAAAAACCATAAAATAGTAATTAACAATTTACATAAAATGTTTGAACGGGACTTACGAATCCTTTTTTATTATCAATTATACGATAATGAAAATGTTTTTTCAACAAATACATATTTTTAACTTTGTATTTATCAGGGCAATAAATACGTATCTCTGCTTTTCCATTTTTAACAATCGCTATTCCAGAATTATGAAAATCTTTATAAGCATCATAAGGATTTTGTATTATTTTTCCAGTATTATTGGACGCCCAGTATATAACTTTAGTTCCATCATCATAATCAGACATATTAATAGTATAATTTAGATTAGAACCCTCGGGATATTTTTCTCCATCAAATAAATTGTTTGGGATAAATGTTGTACCCAAAAATGGTAGAAATGTTTCCTTTTGCAAAAATAAATAGATAGATGAAAATATTATAATAATTGATATAATTCTTAATATAGTATTATATTCATCGTTTAATAATATATATATAGAAATTGAGATGCTAAAGAACAATATATAAAATAATAATATAGCATTTATATATAAATCTGTAAAAAATATGTCCTTCATTTTTACTATATAAAAAGAATAAAGTTTAATGTTAAAATTATTTTATTTATAAATTTCATCTGCGATGCCCATTTTAATACTTTCTTCGGCATTAAATTGTAGGTCCTTAATTAAAAGAGTAGCGAGCATTTTTTTGCTCAATTTAGTTTTTTTAAGATAAATATCATTAATATGATTTTGTACTTTCATACAATTTTTATATGTATCATCAATATACGTGAGCTTTCCCCAGCATCCAGAACGCAGTTCGTGTATAAGAACATATGAATTTTCTGAAATATATCTTTTATTACCATTAATACTGATAATAGTCCCAGCCGATGATACATCACCTTCAATTACTGTATTTACTGGGATTTTCAAGTTATTCATACAATCAACTATTGAAAAGGCTGAGCTTACGCATCCACCAGATGTTGTAATGTGTAAATAAATTTCAGGAACAACATTAGTATTAATAGAATCCATTCGCAGAGTTGATTCCAGAATTCTTAAATTTTTACACAATTGAAAAGCAGTTTTTTGAGTAATGCTGTCTGAGAAATAAATGTGATTATTTAGCGAATAAATATTCACACTATTTGTATTTTCAGAAGTCTCATCGTCGCTACTACATTGATTATGCGCGTCACTAGACATCCTCATTCTTTTTTTTGAACTATATGACATATTATGGTAATATCTTACTATTATTACAATATTATGTAAATATAACCTTATATTATTTTTTTGAGTACATAATTTAAAAATAATTTAATTTTTATAAAAAATGTGAAATCTCTTAGAAAATAACAATTATGTACTCTTTTTAATTTATTGATAAATTATAAAGAGACTTATATGAAATATTTGAAAAATAATGTAGTAATAATACTATTAATAATGTTACTATTTATTGTATTTTTAGCTTGCTTTAATAAAGAGGTTTATAGTATATACTATAGAAATAATATAGAACATTTTGAAACAAAAAATGAGAATGGAATAGGATTAAAATGGATTTATGTAGGTACACGAGAGCCTAATGGAACAAAAATTAATAATGATAAATTACGTACAATATTAAAAAGTAAATATGTATCACCTGTTATAATAAATGAAGATGAATTATTTAGCCTTGATATCAAGGATATATCTTATGATACTTATATAGATGTTGAAGGTAAATTTTACAAACCCTATGATAATACTAAAATATATTTAGATATGGGCTTAAGGTGGAGAAATTTAGGTTCAACAACGGAAAGTTATGTAACATTGAATTATAAAGAAATATTAAATGTGAATATTAGGGAAGCAATAAAGGAAAAAGTGTTAGCAAAATCATTTGAAAATATAGAAGGTGAAAACATAATATTATTTACGAGAAGAGAGCTATCAAATATTATAGGTGATAGTAAATTAACATATGATTCATATATAATAGTAGATAATAATAAGTTTCAACCTTATTATGAATTAGATAATAATATTAAAAAAAACGAAAATATTGGAGATATAAATAATGATACTATTAAAGAGAAGGGATTGGATGCGTCATTCGCAAGTTCAACGAATGTAAGTATGGATGATAGTATATATAAATATAGACCATTAGAAGATTATGAGTTTGAATCGTCTAATCAAGAATTTAGTCTTAATACGCAATATTTATATTATAAGCAAAGTAATGATGATTTAGAGAAAAACATTAACGATCCTATAGATGATAGTTATTTGCCTTATAGTGAAAGTAGTTATAAGGATGATGCGTCTTCAATATCACAAAATAGCATTAATGAATTTATAATAATAGATGTATATAAGTCATTATTGAATAGACAACCGAAAGGAGATGAATTGCGAAAGAACCTACAAGATTTTTATGAAAAAAATATTGATGAAGAAAAATTAAAATTACAGATATATAATTCTACAGAATATAAAATGATTGTTAAAATGCAGTCAAATGATATAGAGCCTGGTTTAGTTACACAAATATCAAATGTAAAGCTAATGGATAAATTAGAGCCAATGTATAAAGCACAATTTAACAAGGAGCTGCCATTTAAAATGAAAGTGCCTATAAAGCAATGTTATATACATTTACAATATAATGATTATTTGTTTAAGGCATTTTTAATGCACGATAAATATTCTCTTTTTGAAGCGGCTGTAATGCGAGAATATACTATGACCGATAAAAAATTATTAGAAATATTTAATAATCATTTTGTATTATATGAGTTAAGATTAATAGCAAATGGATTAAAAAGACAAGATGTAATAAAAAGAAAATCATTAGAAACCCCTATAGCACTTCAAACAGACGCGACTAAAAATACGCCAAATAGTATTGAAAGTAAAGAATTAGACATGAAAACAAAAGAATATATATCTGAAATTATTCAAAATAGTGATAAGGCAATAAATATCAATATTACATTAAATGACAAAGACAAAGATATGAGCAAACCATATAGTAGTGGCGGAAATAGTAGTAATGGAAGCGGTGGCGGAGGCGGAAATAGTAGTAATGGAAGCGGTGGCGGAGGCGGAAATAATAGTAATGGAAGCGGTGGTGGAGGTGGAAATAGTAGTGATGGATGGAATAATGGCAGTTTAATGGTAGATAATACAAATAGATTAAATCAGAGCGAATTAGTAATTGATAAAGAAACAGGTAGAATGATTAGATATAGTTATATTAAAAACGATAAGAGTTATATATCTGGAAATAGGATATATAACCCCATAGCTTATAAACAGCATTATAGAGGCGATCCATTATATCGCCCAAATGTTTGTTCGTATGGTACAAAACAGGTAGTAAATCCTGTTATGATTATAAATTCTAATGAATTTCAAGGAACGCCATTAAAAGAAGCCATAGAAAATACGCAAGTTGGTAGTATAATGCCCAAATTTGAATATAGAGAATATGAAGAAATAAATTAAAAAAATATCCTTATATAATAGAGAATAATTTAAAATGACTCAATTTGAATTAATGAAATTAGAAGGTGGGTCTATCAAAGTTTATACTGGTCCTAAGGATGGAAAATTTATTATCAATAAAAATGGTAAAAAGGTTTATTTAAATAAAAAAACTATTGAAGATAATATAAAATATGCTCCTAAAAAAAAGGGTAAAAAAAAGGTCTAATAATAGGAAAATACTAAACTATATTAAAGCATAAGTTTTTTTTAATATATTTATTTAGATTAGATAAATATAAATGTCACAATCAAATAATATTAACAATATTATTGATAAAATTGAAGAAAAACAATTGCGATTGCTATATCACGAATTTGAAAAGGTAATAAATATTATATCAAGATTTGTCATAAAAAAAAAATTAATATTATACGGAGGGCTTGTTATAAATCTATGTTTACCACAAAAATATAAATTTTATAAAAAATATACTATCAATGATTATGATTGTTATTCTAAAGATCCATATGGCGACTCGTTAGAACTGGCAAAATTAATTAAAAAACACAACTATAAGTTTATTAAAATAAAATATGCTAAACATGATGGAACATTAAAAATATATGTATATGGAAAGCAAATATTCGATGTCACATTTATAGAACCCGAGATATATGACAAAATAATAAAATATACAAATAAAAAAGATAATAAATTAAAGTATTACAAAGATAAATACAAGATAATACCATTAGAATATATGAAGCTTAATTTATATTTTGAATTAGCCCGCCCAGAACAATCTGGATGGAGATGGGAAAAAATATACAATAGATTAAATATTTTAAATAAAGTTTATCCAACAAAAGAAAGTGATATAGTAGTAAAAAAATGTTTATGTTTAAATACAAATTATAATAAAATGGTTAATATTGTTTTGGAATATATAAAAGAGAATAAATACCCTATCATAGATAGTTATCCATTAAGATTGTATACTATTAAAAATAAGAATTGTTGCTTTAGACTTAGTGAAAATTCTAGATATATTACTATATTATCAAATGAATATATTAAATCAAAGCAGGATATAGTAAATATTTTAAACAACTATGTAGATAAATCAAATTATAAAATATTATCAAAGCTTTATAGAATAGATAATATTAACTTATATAATTATTACGATATAAGTATCATAAATTTGAGTAATAATGATACTTTTAATATAATAAAAATAATTCAATGTAAAAATGAATGCTTCTCTATTAATAATAAAAATGGGTTCATAACAGGAAGTTTAGATACTAATATATATTTCTTATATTTGGAATATATTAAAAATAAAATATTTTTAAATAATGACAAGGAGGCAGCAGAGAACCTTTATTATATAAATAAATATGAGGAGTATATTAATAATGATATTAAAAATGACATTAAAAAGAGATTGCGTAGCGAATGTTATGGTATTATAAATAAGGATGATGATATTAAAAAATTATGGAAAAAACGATTAACATTAAAATATGTCTAATCAAGCTTTTTCAATATAAATTCTTTAATTTCAAAGTCGCCTGTATCCTCTTCGCATGTATCATCTTCGCATGTATCCTCTTCGCCTGTATCCTCTTCGCCTGTATCATCTTCGCCTGTATCATCTTCGCCTGTATCCTCACAGATAAAATGAGAATCAAATTCTTTATTTTGAATATCATTATATTGAATAATATAAATATTTTGCTCGTTGTTTAATAACAGCTTTTTACATTCTGACAATTCATTTATAAAATCATTAATTTTAATTTTTTTCAATGTTTTAACGTCATTCATAAGTAGTTTAGTAGCTTCACTTTGAAGATTAATAATAACATCATTAAAAATAGGTAAAATAAGATTTAAAACAAGATAAAAATTAACATTTAAATTATAGTATATGGTCTTATAATTATTAATAAAATTAAGTTTCATTTTAAATATCATATTAATATGTTTCTTATATATTTTTATGATAAGTTTTTCTTAACGGTATATATACATATATTAAGTTTAATGCTATGTATATCAGATTTTTGATATATATTATTATTTTTGTCTTTTAAAGATAAATCAAATCTATTTAAAGTTTGTAGCACAGGATTTATAGTGTGGTTGAATGATGAAGCAAAATTGCCGAAATTTGTAGCTATTATTAAACGTGATTTATATTTATTTGTATCAACGACGTAACCTTCATAAGGAATCATGGCAAAATATTTTATTTCATTAATATTATTATCAGGTTGTTTAATATATGATATTTCTCTATCAAAATCATTTAAAGAAAGATAGAATTTATCATCGGATGTATATTGTGTATTTGTTATTACGGTAATATCAATAATTTGTATAGATATAGCATTTTTAATAGTATCGCTAAATTTAATGTAAAAAGAGAACTCGTTAGTGTTCATAAAGGTTCCGTTATTGGAATCAATATGTAACATAATTTTATCATATGCGAATGTATTATTAAGATCAACCTCCATTTTTTAATGTTTCTATTTACTTTTTATATTTATAATAATTTATAAATTAAAACGATTAAAACGAAAAGAGTACATAATTAATTTTTTTACAGAGTTTTCATAAAAGTCAATATTTTTATATTTTTAAGAGATTATGTACTCTTTTTTTTATAAATGTATATAAAATGTATATGAAAAATATATGAAAAATATATGAAAAATATATCAAAAATATATGAAAAATATATGAAAAATATATAAAGATATTTTGTGATATTATAACCATAAGAAAAATCAGGAATTAATGACTAATAACGAAGATATTGCCGCGGGTTTTGACATTGGAACTACTACAAGCTGTGCTGCTATTTGGATTAATGATCGCGTTGAAATTATTCCAGATACACAGACAGGCTCACGTATTATTCCTTCGTATGTATCATTCAACGATAATGAAAAACTTGTAGGAGATGCTGCTAAAAATCAATCAACTATGAATCCTAAAAATACTATTTATGATACTAAGCGTTTAATTGGTAGAAAATATACTGATGAAGTAGTACAGCAAGACATTAAATTGTGGTCTTTTAATGTATCTGGTGATAATAATAATAAGCCATTAATTAATGTTAAATATAAAAATGAGGATAAAACATTTCATCCTGAAGAAATTTCGGCGATGGTAATTCAGCGTTTAAAAGAAACAACTGAATCATATTTGGGACATCCTCTTAAAAAGGTTGTAATTACTGTGCCAGCTTATTTTAATGATTCGCAGCGTCAAGCAACAAAGGATGCTGGAGCGATTGCTGGATTAGAAGTATTGCGTATTATTAATGAGCCAACGGCCGCAGCGATTGCTTATGGTCTTGATAAAACAGGAGATAAAAAGGAGAAAAATATTCTTGTATTTGATTGCGGCGGTGGTACTCACGATGTATCTATTTTAACACTTGATGGTGGTATTTTTGAGGTAAAATCAACCGGTGGCGATACACATCTCGGAGGTTCTGATATTGATAATTTAATCGTTGATTATCTATGCGATGATATCAAAAAGAAACATAAGATGGATGTTAGAGAGAATGCCCGAGCATTGAAAAGACTTAATATTGCTGCTGAAAAGGCTAAAAAGAATTTGTCAGCATCATCAACAACTACTATTGAAGTGGATTCTTTAATGGATGGTGTTGATTATAATACTTCATTGTCGCGTGCCAAATTTGAATCACTTGCTGATAAAGTATTTCAGCGAACATTAAAACCACTAGATCAGTTGCTAAAAGATGCTAAAATGAGTAAAGGAGATATTCATGAGATTGTTCTTGTGGGCGGTACTACACGTATTCCAAGACTTCAAGAACTTTTATCTGAATATTTTAATGGAAAACAATTGAATAAATCGCTAAATCCAGATGAGGCAGTAGCCTATGGTGCTGCGGTTCAAGCGTCTATCTTAACCGGACAAGGAAATAGTAAAACTAACGAACTACTACTACTTGATGTAGCGCCGCTATCTCTCGGTATTGAAACGGCGGGAGGTGTAATGACTAAAATTATTGAAAGAAATACAACTATTCCTACTAAAAAATCACAAATTTTTTCAACATATTCAGACAATCAACCAGGCGTAGATATTAAAATTTATGAAGGTGAGAGAGGATTTACAAAGGATAATAATCTTCTTGGTAGTTTTCATTTAGATGGTATTCCACCGATGCCTCGTGGACAAGCGCAAATTGAAGTATCATTTGATGTAGATGCTAATGGAATTATGAATATTACCGCTGAAGAAAAATCTACAAAGAAGACAAATAATATTACCATTACAAATGATAAAGGCAGATTGTCAAAAGAGCAAATTGAAGAAATGATTAAAAAAGCTGAAGAATTTAAAGAAGAAGATAATAAACAAAAAGAATTGATTGAAACAAAGAATGGATTAGAAAATTATTTGTATAATCTTAAGAATTCTATGAAAAAGAATGAAAATTCTCCTCCATCTATTGATGAAATTAAGGCCGAGATTGATCCTATTATTGATGAAGGATTGAAATGGTTAGAAGACAATGCTAGTGAAGACATTGAAACTTATAAAAATAAGCAAAAGGAACTTGAGGAGAAGGTAAATCCTCTAATGCAGAAGTTCTATAGCAGTCAAATGCCAGCAGGTGGAATGCCCGATATGCCTTCTGGTGGAATCCCAGAAGAACCTAATGTAGAAGACCTTGATTAGATATTATAATTATTCATCTATTTTTCATACCCATTATAACAAATGGGATAGATATCAACATAAATATTATTACTAATAATATTATAGATGCCAATATTATATTATAAATCCAATATACTTCACGTTTAATATCTTCACTACATTCACAATTTATTTCTTTTAGTTTATTGATAAAAATTATAGCAATAAATATATTTACGAATCCAAATAGGGATACGATACCTACAAAACCTCTATATATAGACATAACAGGATTATTATTTGATAATAATACGCTATAATCATTTGCCGCGAATGCGTATAAATATATAATTAAATTTATTATAAATACAGGTATAGCTACATATAAATAATATTTAATATATTCGCGCATCCAGTGTCCGCTACATTCGCATTTTATGGTTTCTAATTTATTTAACCATACTAAAGCATTTACATTAATAATTATAGCAACTATACCGCCTATAATATTTAATACTATGCCATTTTTTAAGGAACTATAAGTTTCTTCTCTGTTATTTAGAGAAAGAGGAGTTGTCATTTTAATTTTTTGTTGAAAGTTTTCAACATCAAAATTATTCATAGTTTGTGGGCTTCTTGATTTAGAGCTTTTTGGAGAACTTTTTCTCTGCGATGCTTTTACACTTTTTTTACTCGGCATATCTATTATAAAGACATATATTTTTTTATTATAAGATGATATAAAAAGATTTCGTAAGTATATAATAATATATTATGCAAGGATTAGAAAACTTAGGTTCTACGTGCGCTATCAATAGTTTAATACAAATTATATGCCGTAATCATTATCTTAGAAATATAATATTAGAATATGATTTAAAGAAAGATGGAATTACTGATAATTTAAAAGAATTATTAGTATTAATGCACGAAGAGAAAAAATCCTTGAGACCTCGCAAATTTATTAATAATATGTTTAAAATACTAAATGGTATATTTAAATATGGAGAGCAAATTGATATATATGAATTGTGGATATTTTTATCACAAGAAATAATAAAAGAAATTAATGAAGACGATAGATATTATGGCAGAATAAGTAATATAAAAATTAAAGACATATTAAATAAAGGTATTGTAATAAATAAAGATAATGATTTTGCCAAACTATTATTAGATAAAAGCCCATTAAAAAAGAGATTTGAATATTATAATATTAAATTGAATAAAAATAAGGTTTCCAAATATCAGTCATGTATACAAGGTTTTTACCTAAATATAATAACATGTCTTAATTGTAATAATACATTATATAATTTTGAATCATTTATTACATTAAATTTAAATATTACACGAAGTAATATGTCTGTTGTTGAAATGATAAATGAATTATATAGAGAAGAGGTAAAATGCGACGACTGGAAATGTGAAAATTGTAATACAAAATCTATATATAAAAAACAATCAAAAATATGGGATTTGCCAAAAGTATTAGTAATAGTTGTTAATAGATTCTGTGATTTATATAAAAAAAACGATGAACCTATTAATATAAATGATGTATTAAATTTCACAAAGGGAACAATATTAAATGACATAGATGTAGAAAAAAAATATTCTTTATCATCATTGGCTTTACATACTGGTAATATTGACGGGGGGCATTATGTAGCAATATGTAATAATGATACACCCGATTATCATTTATATAATGATATAGATGTTTCCAATGTTGATAATTTCAAAAATAATAATAAATATGCTTATATGATATTTTATAATGAGTTATAAGCGAGTCATTATTACCACAATGATTTATTAACTTTATTTGGTAATCCGTGACCGAATACAATCATATATATCAATATTACGGCGGCTATTAAAATACTTCTATTTTCAGCTACTTCTGGTTTTTGTTTTAATAAAAATACCATCAATATGTATAAAATTAATCCTATAATTACAGAATGTAAAACCATAATTATACCTCTTTCCATTTTATGTATGTATATCTATTAAGTAAATATATAAAAAATATAAATATAATAATATATTAAATGGAAAATATAGAAAATAGCATAGTATCAATTAATATAGTAGACGAACAAATTAATATACTTTATGATAATGATATGACAGAAACTTTAATGATTAATAAAGATACTTATAAGAAAATGCGCGATAATTGGCTAATTGACCAACCGCCATTTATATCAGATAAATATAAAAAGCAAATGAATAATATTATTTTATCTGTTATACAAAATAAGCAATCGTGTATTGCTGAGCTAAAATCATTTTTTACGCAAGAGAATATAGTGGAAGTTACAAATTTCTTTGTATATATGAGAAATAGAGATTTAACTGAAGAAAAATCAAAATGGATAAAAAAATAAAAAATTAAATTAAAATAAGTATATGAAAAAAGTATTGCTCGTAACATTGAGCATTTTAAACCAAGTATTAAACGCGTCAGGGTATATAAATATAAATGTATTTGGAACAGGGTTGTTCTTACCATATAGCATAGGTGTTATTGGATATATTAAGAAACATGTAAATATAACAGATAAAACTGATTATAGAATAAATGGTATTTCTGGGGGCGCATGGTGTTCTCTTTTATATACACAGGAAGATGATTTGAGCGATCATGACAAAATATGGGATTATGCGATTGGTGGAGAATTGACAAATATTAAATTACAGAATGACATGAAAACGTTTCAAGAGAATGTAGAAAATAATTTAAAGAATCGTTATAAAAATAGAGATGCTAAAAACTTAAATAAGATATCAATAATATCTACAAAAATAGTAGGTAATTTTTTTAATATGGATGTAGAAAAAAAAAGTAATTTTGATAATATAGACGATTTAATTAATTTTTGTTTATGTAGTTCGTATTTACCATATTTATCAGGCAATAGCTTTTCGAGAGAATATAAGGGTTCTCATTATATTGATGGGGATATTAAATATAATTATAAAAATCAAAAAGATAAATTAACTGATGATGAAAATGTTAATAACATAATAATACATAGAAATATGTGGGGTAGGACTTTTTCACCAGAAAATTTTTTATATATAGATAAAGATAAATCAAGAAAATTGTTTCAGCAAGGCTGGGAAGATACAGAGAAAAATATAGATTTCATACACTCTAAAATTAAAAATTGATTATGTGCTCTTTTATTTTTATTATAATAAAAGATATGCCACCTAAATCAGAAAATACTCAGAATACTCAGACAACTAAGAGAGGAACAACAGATTTAAAAATACCCACAAAGGCGGATGGGACAAAAGATAAACGTTATAATATGCCTCAATTTGTGAATAAGGATGGTAGCAGAGATATGCGCACGACACTTACAAATAACAGAAAATAGAATAATAGACTAATTTAAAAATAATTTATTAGCCTTATTATATGATTTTTCAATACGTTTATCATAGTTTTCCAACCTTTTTAATCGCATCAGTTCTTCTTTTTCTTCTTTTATTCTTTTTAACTCTTGAATTTTTAATTCTTTTTGTGATAATTGTTTTTCAATTTTAGAATCGCTATATTTTTTATATTCTTCAATATTTTTAAATGATTTATTATTATTTATTATAGAAGTGTCAACAAGTCTTGTACCATCATGTGCCTTCATATAATCTGTATATGCTAATGTTTTAGATTTTTCGGGAGCACATGTATAATCGTCGGATTTTTTACTGCCTAACTCTGTGAAATTTAAAGTTTTAGCCATCAATAGTGGTTCGGGCTCTTTATATTTTACCAATTGTTTGTTAATAGGAACATTTTTATTAAATAAATTATTAAAAGTTTCATTATCTATTTTGTCTTTTTTTATAACTTTTTCTATATTAATATCTTCGCGTATTTTGGAAGATATTTGCATTTTTTCACCATATCCAAAATCAATATCGTCATCATATACCTTACATTTTTCAAAGTTTTTATTGAATTTAGTAGTAAATGCTTCATCGCCGCCATTTCTTAAAATATCACTAGGATGTGGAGTTGCTTCACTAGTCATTTTATGAAAATATTCTGTAGATTGTTTTTTAAGTTCGTAATGATCTTGATCACTATTACGTTTTTTATATTCTATTGCTAATTTTTTAAATGAATATGTAATAATATTAAATAAATCTTTATTCCCACCAGGTTTGTCTGGATGTGTATTTATAGCAAGTTTTTTATAAGCGTCTTTAAGTTCATCCCATGTAAAATTTTTTTTAAGATTTAACACTTCATAATGGTTAAGCTTTTTCATATCTATATTTTTTAAATCTATAGTATCTTTCGTAGAGTTTTCATAATTCACCGAATTAGCTACTTTAGCTACATTATTATGTTGTAAGGAGTTATGATAGTCTTGATATATATTTTGTCTTGAAGATGTATTTCCCATATCATTAAATATAGTAGATTTCTTATTAATTAATATTAACTTAATATTTATAATTTATAATACGCATATATATATTCGTATATATACACGTATGTATACGAATATATAAAAATATATTGGATATTATTTAATAATTAAATATGTATAATAGTATAATTATCGCAGGGTGCAATTTTATAGGTTTATATTCGGCAATTAAATGTATAGATAGTGGATATAATAGGGATATTATAATAATAGAAAAAAAAGGGGTATTTATAGATAATAAAACAAATTATTTAATTTTCAATAAAAATCATATACCATATATGAATTTGCTAAATAAATTTTCAATTAAATATATTAAATATGTGTTAAAATATAATAATAAAACATCAAATATTTTAAATAATATTATTAATAACTCTAAAATGATAACAAAAAAATCTCTAAATAATCAAACCTTTATAAAATTTTGTAGAACTATACTTAATCCAAATGATTATAATATTTTGAAAAATAATATTGAAGACTTTGAATATATATATAATAATGTATCAGCTATGTTTGCGATAACTTTATTTACGAATGAATTAAATAATGAGCATGAATATTATATATTGGATGATGAAAAAAACTTATTGATTGATCGTATGTATAATTATGTGATAAATAGTGGAGTTATAATATTATTCAATACAGAGATTAAAGATATAATATATAAAAATAATATTTATATATTATCAAAAAATAAAACATATATATCAAATATACTTATATTAACATTCTCAAAAGAAAATTTATTAAAGTTAAAGTTCTTCAGCAAAGAAAATAGAAAATTATTAAATTCTGTGTCAAAACATAATATAGATATTGATAAAATTTTTTGCGATAACAAAATACAATATGGTAACGACATTAAATCACATTTATTAAATACGATGCATATAGTATGTCCTATTAAAAAATACAATGTATATTTATGGAATGTAGGTATAAATGAAATAATTATAAAAGAAAAAATAAAACAAATGTTTAATCATATATATATATGTAGTGAATCATATTCGAGAAATTCATTCTTTGCCAATTATTCTATAGAAACATATGACGATATACATAATAAGGTAATTAATAAGATTACTAAAAAATGATAGACAGCATTCTCTATAATATTACTATATTACATGGCACAATATTATGATGAAGAATACCTCATTGAAGAATGTAAAAACTCTCTTTATAATTTGTTTAAGAATAATGTTTATCTTAATGACATGTGGTTTATATTTTTGGATTATTATGAAATTAATATAAACGCGACAAAATATAAAGCATTACCAATTATTATAACATTTATCACAATGCTATTTATTCAATTAATTTTATTTTATATAATATTTTATGTAATGGTGATGTATATAAAATATTATGCTAATAAAAGCAATTCATTAAAATATAGAGAGCGCCATTATATAGCTAAATTATTTTCCAGTACTACCAAATCCCCCCATACCTCTATTAGTATTGCTAAAATCTTCACTTGATATTTCTAAATTAACGTATTCTTGCTTTTTAAAAATTATTTGACAACATTTACAAGGCAATTGAATATCGGGCATATCTTTATTTATTTTTATTAGAGCTACATAAAGATTACCTCTATAACTCTGATCTATAATACCGATATTATTCGCTAGCATATATCCAGACTTACTTATAGAACTACGTGGAACAATTTCAACATAATATCCATTTGGAATATCTAATTTAATTCCCGTGTCATACAAAATAACACCACTATCTAAATTTTTATATTCTTTAATAATTGTTAAATCATAACCAGTATCACTATAAGATGCTTTAGCTGGTATTACCGCATCACAATCGGTTTTAAATACTTTTAGGATAGGTAAATTATCATTATTATTAAAATTATAAATGTTGTAATTAATATACAATGATTTACCATAAGGAGAGTATATTTTTCCCAAAAAATCAAGCATATCCGAATTACGATATTCAATAGTATATCCAATTTTTCCTTGCTCGACTATATATGGGATATTATATAGTTTCCCTATTTTTAAGAAATTCTCTACTTTATCAAATACCACATATAGCGATTTACCAATTATATTTCCATATACCTCTATATATGCTTTAATAAACTGATTTGAGTAATCACTGGATATATTATGTAACATATCAATAAAATTAGTTAAATCTTGTTTATAAATGGAATCCAATTTAATATCACCAATATGTTTAATAATATCATTAATTAAACATGAAGATGTTATAGTCAATTCAATATTGTTATATTCGCTAATTTTAACATCACCTATTTTTTCCAATATATTTATAATATTGTTAATATTATGAAAATATTTAATATTACTATATTTCTTTTTAGACTTAATATAATTGTTATATGTAGCTGATTTATTTTCTCCTTTATCTACGCGATGTATTGTAAATTCTGATTTTAAAGATATATCATTATATTTTTCTTTTAAATTTAATAAAATTAAACTTAATATATAAACTTTCTCTGGTGTATCCAAAGTATCAAAATATTTAGTATTTATCATTTTAATAATAAAAAAGTCTAAAACTTTATATAATTATTAATTAAATAATGAATGGTAATTATTATAAGTATTATACTATAGAAAAATCAGTATTGTTGTGCTATAAAGCTATAAAAAACTATGTCAAAATTGATAAGAATGATTTATTAATAGAACCGAGTGCGGGGAATGGCGCGTTTATTAAGTATATTAGTAAATTATCAAGTAATTATATATTTTACGATATTAAACCCGAACATAATGATATAATTAAACGTGATTTTTTAAAAGTTAAGATAGATGATATAAATAAAGACATTAATAATATACATATTATTGGAAATCCACCATTTGGTAATAAATCAAGTATAGCAATTAAATTCATAAAACATAGTGCTTATCTAAATGCTAAAACGATCGCATTTATATTACCTATAAGTTTTAATAAAGCAAGTTTTAAGAAAGCTTTTCCCATGAATTATCATTTAATATATAATAAAAATATGCCCGATTATTCATTTAAAAAAAATAATGAAATAGTAAATATTAAAACAACATTCCAAATATGGGAAAAGAGAGATTATAAAAGAAAGGTTAATAAAAAATTAATACCCGCAGGTTGGTATAATTTCTGTAAAAAATCAGAGTGTGATATATCTATAAAAAGAGTTGGATTTAGCGCGGGGAGAGCCAAAATATGCGAAGATAATGACAATGAAAATACTAATTGGTTTATTAAAACAAATATAAAAGATAAATCACAATTAGAAAAAAAGTTACATATGATGAATAAAATAAAATATAATTTTAAAAATAACGTAGGGGCATATAGTATATCAAAGCAAGATATTATATTGAAATATAATTTAATATAATATTATACGAGAATTATCATTTGCGTTAACACCTTCAATAGTTTTTGCGCTTGTACTCTTTGGATACAATGTATATGCCGCATTTGTCATTTCTTTATTTTCATTATTTATTTCGGGTATATATTTATAAATATATTCTAAGCCGTCATGTTCTGTTTCATTTTTTTTCTTTGGCTTTTCAAATCTATCTGGATTTTCTTTAATAATATCTCTTTTAATTTCCTTGTATAAATCTATAGAAACATCGCTTATTTTATTTATTACATCTCTTTCTTTTGAACTCCATCCGGGCGAAGCATCCTTTTTATGGGTATATATACATATTAATGCCATAGAATGTAAGAGACCAGTTCTTGTATTTCTATATTTCTTTTTATATTCATAATTAAAAAGTGAATAAGCATTATCAACATAATCTTCTTTGTATAATAAACTATATACACCCCATAAAAACCAAACAACATCATCGTCGCTGTTATTAAACTTCGTTTCAAATTTTAATTTTTTTCTCAAAATATATTCAATAACAAGTCGCAAATCATTAGAAATATTTGTTAGTTTATCTAAATCATCTACAGATATATCATCGGTACTTTTAATATTTTTAATTATAATTGATATGATTTTGAGTGCGATAGAGTAATTTTCATTATCCTGTGGAGGTAGTATACCTTCAAATTTTATAACTCCGTTTTGCGATAATTTCATTTCATTGCTATTGATAATATGTGATATCTTAGATTTTAATACTAACAAAGACATACTATTACATTTAGCAGTAGGGTGTTTATTATATATATCACATATTATACACATTTTTGTTAATAAAATATAAACATCTTTGATATTGATTTTTTCAGACTCTATTAGTAAAATAGTATTTTGATATATATCAATAACTTTACTAATATCTTTTAAATATACAAAAGTTCCAATATAAGAGCATATATCAACGTAAACGTATTCCAATTTTTCAGGTTCTTCATATAAAAATATAATCTTTGTTGCTAATAATATGCTTTTTTGAATATCACCATTTGTTATTGATGTATATAATTCATTATTCATAACAACATTTATAATATAATATTATTTATTTTAATCTATTATAAACGAATATTTGAATATAAAAAATATTTAGTGTTTATATGTTATGCTGATTTGGTTATATAATGTGATATAATGTGATATAATGTGATATAATTATGTAAATACGTCGCTATTTTTAATTATGAAATCGTGATAATTATTTATAATTTTATAACATTTTACTATAGTAACTTCCGATACGTTACAAGCCTTAGCAAATTTTTTCTTACTATATCCTAAGTTTTTAACAACTGAATAATAATATAGAATACCTGCCGCAGAAGATGTAGGAGAATTATCGTTCATTATTTCATTATCTTCAATTATTTTAACAAGCTCTTTACATTTATTAATATCACCTATATACATATTAAGATTGTTACCATATTGCGAAATAAAATCTATAGGATCGGGAGAAGAAACATTTATTTGTAATAAAGTTTGAAAACGCGAATTACCTTTATTTAAAGTTACGTGCGATATGTTAAACATAGCGGCAATATCTTTAGAACTTTTCGGGATTTTATTAAGTAAACAAGAATGATATATGCAAGATGCTATTAATCCTTCTTTATTATCACCACGTGATATTTTTTTTTCAGATGCTTTTTTATATAGCACTTTTGCGTTATCTATGACTTTTTGAGGAATACCATTATTTATAGTATTTGCGGTCATTTTATCAAATACATTCCACAATGTTCTTTCGTCATATGGCATGCTATTCCACATTTGAAACATTCTTATTCGTCGTATATCTATATTATCTTTGTATCCGCATCCAATCATAGAACCCATCGAGGATTTAGGTAATAAATTATTAGTAGGCATGCCGCATCTTGAAGGGTCACCATCACGATTATCATCATTTCCGTAAAATCTCCATTCTGCCGTATTTTCAATAACATTTGAAACAATGGAGCTACACTTGCTACAAATATTCATATTGTCTTCACTTATAAATTCAGTACATCCGCAATAACATTTTATAGTGTTTTTATCATCTATACTATTATCAATATTATCCTCTTTTTTGACTTCGTCAAATAATTCCCATAATTCATCCTCGTTCATATTTGATAATAGTATAAACAATATATTATAGACGATAATCAATTTTTAAATAGTTTTAAATATATAGAAATAAATGGATAATTTGCCAAAGGATATGGTTTTGTATAATAAAATTAAAAAAGGGGTTTATGAGAAATATCCAAAACATTCGGCATATAGAAGTGGGATATTAGTAAAAGAATATAAGAAAGCTTATAATAAAAAATATGGTAATGATAGTTCTTATACGGGTAAGAGGACGGAAAAAAAAGGGCTAGCCAGATGGTTTAAAGAGGAATGGAAAAATCAGAGGGGGGAAGTTGGATATAGTAAAAATATAGATATTTATAGACCAACAAAAAGGGTAACAAAAGAAACACCATTAACATTCGGAGAATTAAGTAAATATGAAATACGAAAGGCCCAAAATGAGAAAAAGAGTAAAGGGCGCATATATAAATTTAGAATAAAAAATTGATTATGTATATATAGATTGTAATATATCAACATATAATATGAGATATTACGTTGCGGTTTTCTTGCTATTTGTGAAAATAACAATGGGGTATATTAATATTCCTCCTCAATTTACACAATTAACTCGTAATAATAAAATTATGACACTAAATGTTAATGATAAAAAATTGCTTGATGATAATCAGAAGTTTATTTATAAAAATTATTTATTAAGCATTAGAAAAGTAAAAAAAACATTGAAGCGTAGTAATTCAGCGATAGACATTAACAATATTATTGATAACGTGGGAAATATAATTAACACATCATATATATCATCTGTAAATAATAAGGATGTATTAATATTAAAACATAATAATACTATAATTGATAATGGAGAATTAATAGCAAAAAAATTAATATTATCAAATATACATATTGATGTATCTAATGTAAAGCATATACAAATATCAACTAAAAATGATACATTAATAATTGATTTAGATAAAAATAATGATGTTTTGAAAAGTGAATTAAATAAAATAGATGCTTTCTTAAGCGTAGCATCTATATTAACTTCGCTAATGAATAATTAAGAACTAGAATCGCGAAGATCTCGGACTTCTTGGCGAAGTTCACGAACCTCTTGGCGCAGAACATTAAGTTCATTGCGAATATCATAATTAACATTTCGCGTTTCATAAGGAATATATGGGCGCGTATTTTCGCGATTATTATATTTAGTTGGACGCTTTCGTGCTGACATTTTACTTTGATGTTCGTCTCTTTTTTTCTTAAATTCGAGAAGTTCATCGTCGGTTACATCATATTTTTGTAGAAGTTCTTTTTCATCTGCGTCAGATGACTCTACTTGCTTACAAATATATTGATATAGACGCGTCTGAATACTTCTTGAAGTTCTTTTAAGTTCTTGTGCGATATCATCATATGATGATTTGTTTTCGCGCATATTAAGAAGACGTTCCTCTTCACCATCTTCCCACCCAAATCCTGCCCTTGATGTTTGTTCATTTTTTCTTAGTTCATCAAAGTTAGATCTTTTATTGTATCGGGATTGCATTTTTAATAGTTTTTGTTGTGACGTGCCTATGGAGCTATGTATATATATAGCTATCTTTTTATATAATTTTTAATTTCAATAAATTCAATTAAAAAAAAGAGTACATAATCTTTAAAAAAAATTAAAAAATATAAAATTATAAAAATAAAAGTTTTTTAAAGATTATGTACTCTTTTTTTAAGAATAAATATGTACTATTTTATTTAAAAATTGATTAACAAATATTAAATATATTTTTGTAGTAAAAAAGAATAGCATATAACATATTGCTATAAGTGTAAAATATAAATCATTGTTTAGATTTATAATAATAAGCTTATAGTAAGTAAAACGGAATAATAATATATATTATACAGAAGGCAATCTGTCAAGAAACCGCGAGGTGGAATCGCTGTTAATATATATTACCTTAGTAACGGGTTATATAGTTATCTTTTTTACTATTTAATTACTATTACTATATATCGCGTATTTTTCAATAATGATATTATCAAGATTTGAGAGCCTTATAGCCTTATTTTTTATTATCAATTGTTTTATTATAAGTTTTTTTATAAAAATTGCTAAATAAAAATATCATACTAATATGATAAGAAAGCTCAAATAATGCTAATTTTTTAGGAACAATATTTTCATATAATACAACAATAAAAGAATGAAGGATACATGAATAAAATTGTATTATTTGTAATTTTGTAATATATTTTTTAAACGGATTATTAATTCCATATGATGTAATATAATAATGTCCGTACATTATCATATGTATTATACTATTGATTAAAGCACAAAATGCGGTAGTCCCATTTCCATGCCCTAAATTAATAATATAAGCCCACACGCAAGCGATGCTGGAATGATGATATATATGTAGAAAAGATAATTGCTCCTTTGTTTTTCCTCTTGCTATTATAAAAAATGTATCAAAAAAATCAAAATATTTAGATAAATAATGGATATATACATAATATTTAAGAGTGTCATTGTAAGGTTTATTTATATTAAAAATATTAGGAAATATAAATAATTCGCGCAAACCACAAATCATATATAAATTTAAAATTATTTGAGTAATATTATATATTCTCAGTAAACTATTAAATTTAAAAGGTTTAATATTAAACATTAATTTAGATAATAAAAAGATACTAACAAGATATGTAGATGTTGTTTTAATAGTAAAATCATAATTAGTAGTAGAAATTATTAAATCATCAGTCACGTTCATTATTATATTATAATATAATAGAAAATAAAACTTTATATGTTTAAAAACAAAATAAATTATTTGCTGTTATCATTATTTATATTAATATTAATCATAATTATTGGATATCTATTATATATTAATTTTATATTGGAAGAAAAAAAATCTAAAATTAATAACAATATAAGAGATATAGATAATGCCGCAAATGCCGAAAATGCCAAAATATGCTTATCGATTGAAGAATATAAAAAGTTGTTAGATAATAATTATAATAAACCTAAAATAATAAATGAAAAAAGCAAAGAAGATACTATAGAAAGAGATAGAAAAGTGCTTGATGATGATTTATACCCACCGCTAAATCGCGGTGATAATGTATCGCATACAAAATTAGCAAATAATATTAATAATAGAAGAATGTATATAAATACACAAGAAACAGGAGATACATATAGATTGGTAGCATATGTATCAAGTACATCTAATATGAAAGATTCTGGAAATAACAATTGGAAATTATTTGCTAGACAAAAAGATAGACATATTTCAGATTTCTATATGATACCTACAGATAATACAAATGATTTAAAAATCAGTATTACAAATGATATTGTAATAGGCAATAAATTAAGAGATATATATGATATTCCGCAACAAATTATTTTTAATTCACCGCTTCTTAATAAAGAACCATATAATATCGTAGAAGTGCCTAAGGCTGATTTAAGTCGTTCTGCGGATTATATATAATAATTGGTATAAGATGTATTTAATATAAATATATAAATATATAAATATCTTTAATACATTATTTATTACGATGAATGATAATATAACAAATATTGAAGATGAAACAAAATCTAATTCTTCTGCTAATTCATTATATTTAGAAATGGTACCTTTCAACATCAGAGGAAGGGCTGAATGGTGGGAATTGCGACACAATGAAATAACTATTTGTGAAAAAATTGCGGAAGGTAGCAATGGTATTATATATAAATCCTATTGGAGAGGATTACAATGTGTGGTGAAATCTTTAAAACATCGTAATAATGATATTGAATATCAAGATTTAATAAATGAAATAGCAGTTATATCTCATTTAAGACATCCGAACCTCGTATTATTTCTAGGGGCATCTACTATAACAGACCCTCTATTATTAGTTTATGAATATATGGAAAATGGATCTTTAGAATCTTATTATAATAATAAATCAACTGATAATTTGCTGTGGAAACCTGATATTAAACTGGCATATAAATGGGCACATGAATTAACATTGGCAGTTTATTTTTTACACAATTGCTATTATCCTATAATGCACCGCGATTTAAAACCATCAAATATATTGCTAAATAGTGATTTACATATTAAATTGACGGATTTTGGATTATCGCGAACTATTAAAAAGAAACATGAAAAATATAAAATGAGTGGATGTGCTGGAACTTTAAGATATATGGCACCTGAATTGATATTTAATGATACTATTGAATATGATTTGAAAATAGATATTTATTCATTGGCTCTCAATTTTTGGTTTATTTTTACCGGAAAAGTTCCCTTTAAAGAGATAGATAATAATCCACATGTAATACAATTAATAGCCATAGATTTTAGACCAAATATTAACGATATACCTGTTAAGGAGTTTAGAGAACTAATAAGCATAATGTGGAGTACCAATCCAGATAATAGACCCGATATTAAATATATATTAAATATTATTGAAAATATTAATATTATTCATAAAAATAAAAGATGTACCATATCATAAGTAATAATCTTTAACAATACTATAACATATCAATGTCAATCTGTCATTGTCGTCACCATCATATTTATTATTTAATTTATTTAATATATTTTTATTAATACATTTATTAGAATATTCATCATAAAGCTCTTTTTTATAATCAGATTTTAGACTATTGATATGATTACTAATATATTCTTGTAATTCATTATCATTATCATTATTATTATTATTATTATTATTAAACTCGTTAATAATTTTATTACATAAGTTTTTTATTAAAATAGTATTATCAATATTTATATTATTGATAATCATAGATAGGTTATATAATAATATTTATTATTTTTTTATGTCATTTTTATTATTATGAGTTTTCAAATACCATTTGTGATAAAAATGTGAATTTTCAATAACAATAAATGTTAATATACTAATAAATACAAGGTTATAAAATAGATGTATATTTTGAGATATAAATATTATTAGTGCTAATATGGAAAATGATACAATATTATGTAAAGGGATATTATATATCCACATTTGATCACTATGCCACCATATATCTTCTTTAGTATATCTTTCTAAAGTAAAATATGGATTTAAAACAAACCAACAAAAATCTTCAATAACAAACCATAATATATTATAATATATTATTATATATATATCTTGAAATAATATATATGTCGAATATGAAACAACAAATATTATAATAATATTCATAATAACATGATAATTAGTTAATATACCTAATCCCGAAGGGATGGTAGGTATATTTTTAGCCCATCCTCCATCCTTTCCTTCAATTTCTATTTCAAGAACAGAATATAAGACAGAAAAAATAAATACGAATACCGAGTGAACATAAAGCATATTTATATATATACATTAGAAAAAATAATAATATATATAGACATTTACTAATCTATATCCATCTTTGCGATTGGGTACTGAATAGTTGTATTTGTTTCATTATTCCAGTTGCCTACATAGATATATTCAAACATATCTAAAAACTTATACATAATATTATTCTATATTCTTAATATTTTTAATTTTTATATATTATTTATTTTTTAAATATCTAAAAAAATGATATCTTTAAATTAATTAAGAGTATTAATGAGCTTTGATTATCTATATATAAATAGTAACCCTTTAAATTTTATCAAAAATAATAAGAAGAAGGATATAATTCAGGTATTAAAAAATGCCGATGTCGCTTTTTTCAATGGTGACGAACCTTTATTGACAGATGATATATATGATATTATAAAAGATCATATTAAAAATAAATATCCAAAGGATCCATATTTAAAACATGTAGGCGCCGATGTAGAAAATAAGGTAGTTCTACCATATTATATGGGTTCGCAAAACAAAATAAAAGATAGTGAAGAAGATATAACTAAATTTAAAAAAAAATACAAGGGACCTTATGTTATTAGCGATAAGTTAGATGGCGTAAGTGGTTTAATAACATATGATATGGGGCTAAATGTTAAATTATATACGCGTGGCAATGGTAAAGAAGGACAGGATATAACACATTTATACGAATATATAAATGGTTTCCCAAAAATTAAAAGCCTTGTGGATAATTTAGCTGTTCGTGGCGAATTCATTATATCTAAAGAAAATTGGGAAATATTAAAGAAAAAAGACCCTAAACTATCAAATCCACGCAATACTGTTAGCGGAATGATAAATTCAAAAATATTAAATAAAGATATCTTGAAAATGATAGATTTTGTAGCATATACGCTTGTATATCCTAATATAGCAAATGGATTAGCAGATTTAGAAGCTATGAAGTTTAATGTTGTTAATAATACTATTGTTAAAGATATTAACCTTGAATTATTATCTAAAAAATTGGAAGAGTCGCGTAATAATAAATATGTTATTGATGGTATAGTAATAAATGATGTTGGAAAAATATATAATATAGCTGTTGGTAAAAATCCAGAACATTCATTTGCTTTTAAATCAATACACACTTTAGACAAGGCCGAAGTTATAGTTAGTGAAGTTGAATGGAATGTATCAAAAGATAATTATATGAAACCAATAGTTAAATTTAATGAAATATTATTAGATGATGTTAAAATTAAGCAGGCTACTGGATTTAATGCCGGATTTATTGAAAAAAATATTATTGGACCAGGATCGCGAATTATAATAATTCGTTCGGGTAACGTGATCCCCCATATTAAATCCGTATTATCTCCTTCGGCAAATGGTAAACCCAGTATGCCAGGTATAGAAGGAAAGGATTATAAATGGACTGATACACATGTTGATATTATAAAAATAAATAGTGGAGCAAACCCAGAGCAAGATATAAAAAATATCATATATTTTATGAAAACTGCTGAAATTGAAAATATGGGACCGGGAAATGTTAAAAAAATATATAATGCTGGATTTAATGATATTAAAGCTATTATAAATATTAAAAAAGATGATTTACTTAAGATAGATGGTTTCAAAAGTAAAAGTGCCGATAATATATTAAAATCCATTGAAAAAATTAAAACATTAGATTGTTTAGTTTTGATGGATGCTTCTAATATGATGGGAAGGGGGTTTAGTTATAAAAAATTAAAATTAATAACTGATAAATTTCCAAGTATATTATTGAATGATAAGAAAAATCGCGAAATCAGTCTAAAAATAAATGTAGAAGATTTAATGAAGGTAGAAGGAATAGCAAAAATAAGTGCTAAATTATTTCTTGATAATTTATCAAAATTTTATAAGTATTACGACAATCTTGGTATAATATGTAATAATTCTCAATTATTAAAAAATGGAGAAAGAGGAGATAGAGGTGATAGAGGAGATAGAGGTGATAGAGGTGATAGAGGAGAATCTCCAGACAAACCTATTAATAAAAACATTAATGGAAAAACATTCGTATTTACTGGGTTTAGAAATAAAGATTTTGAAAAAATAATATTAGATAATGGTGGAAAAGTTGTAACTGCTGTATCAAAAAGCACTAATTATCTTGTTGTAAAAGATAAAAACGAAAAATCCGGTAAAATAGATAAAGCTAATGAATATGGTATCAAAATATTAGATATAAATGAATTTGAAAAACTCATAAAATAATATATTTAAATCTTCAATATATATATATAACATTAAATATATTAAAAACATTAAAATATGAATTGCGTAAAAATCACACATAATGCTGGGTTTTTTTCATGTTGTTCTGTATTACTAAACCAGATAGTAGACTATATTAATAATAAGAAAAAATTGCCAGATATTGTAGATAGCTCTGAAACATTTAAACTATATAAAAATGATATAAATAGAGATGTTACAAATGATTATTTTGAACATTATGAAAATATTAAAGAGGATTATATAATAAATCAGCGCATAGATTATAGACATTCATATCAATTTATAAAATATACCAATATAGATTATAAAAACATATCTCCATTAATTAAAAAATATTTTTCGCCATCTGTTAAAATAAATAATAGTATTGATGAAATAGAGAAAAAATATAATATAGTACACGATAATACGATAGCTGTATATTATAGAGGAACTGATAAATTTAAAGAAACTAATATAGCATCGTTTGAAGAGTTTTATAATCAAATAATAAAAATAATAAATAGTAATAATAATAATATTAATATACTAATACAAACTGATAGTACCAAGTTTATAGATTATATCAAAGAAAAGAATATGAAAAATATTATAATAATAGCTGAAAATAAATCAAGTTATGATAACAAGGGCATTCATTATGAGCAAAATAATATTACAAATTACCAAGATATGTTTTATTTTTTATCAACAATAATCATAATGTCAAAGTGTAAATATATTATATGTAGCTCAGGTAATTGCTCTATATGGACTATGTTATATAGAGGAAATTGTGAAAATATCGTCCAATATTTAAATGGGCAATGGCATAATAACGTCGTTTAACATGTATTATTATGCTATCTCCCATGTAAATATTGTTATTTTGATAAAAATAACTTATAAAAATTATATAAGAATTATATTATATTAATAATTACATACGGGAATACATACTATTTACTTAATGCTCTCATAGCTCAGTTGGTAGAGCGCGTGGCTTTTAACCACGTGGTCGTGGGTTCAAGCCCCACTGAGAGTGTTAAACCTTTATTTTTATAAAATTATTTATAATAATCTTTGTAATTCAGTGAATACTTTTAAATAATTAATTTTATTTAGAACCTTGTTATCATATTTGTTTAAAATATCTATAGGTTTAAATGGAATATTCTTACCTAATAATTTATTGCGTCTCATTAAATTTTTCATCATATCAATTAAAAATATTGGGTTATTAGCATAAGGTAAATCTGAATTTTCATCATTATCGTAAAAATTAAATGAAGAGTGATATATTATACTATATATTCTAAGATATTTTGAAAAATTAGAGGGTTCGTGATTAATTAAATAATATATATTTATATATGTTAGACCATCATTTTGATTGTTAAAAACTCTTAATCCCAAATCGCTTCTTCCTTGATTTCCATGTCTTGGTACATCTATAGTAGGGTGAATGTTTCTCATTACACGTAATATTTCTGCTTTATCTTCTTCGCTAAAAGGTTTTCTATTAGATGGGTTAATAAAAGGTTTCGTTTCTTTTACTGAGAAATACCATTGTTGATATAATGATTTGGCATAATAAGCGTTAACAAATGTTTTGCCATTATCAGTATAAGGTATTCTTATTACCTGTCTTAATTTTTTTAGAGGCATGTCAGCCCATTCATCCATACTCCATAAATCAGCGTCATTTACCGAACCTGATATATTGGTATTGTCCATAATACGTTTTAATTCATTTTCTTTACTTGTTTTATACTCTGCTTTTAATAGAGGGTTACTATCATCAGGTGTGTTACTCCAGTCAGGTGAATTATCAAGAGAAATAGTTCCATTATCGTCTGATATAACAAATGTATTTTCAATTAGCGAATCAAGAGCAAATAAATTTAATTCTGCGTTGTCAAATATCACCCCTTCTCTGTAAAATTTTTTAATTGACAAAAGAATAAATTCTAATGCGTAATATTTAGGGTATCTTTCATTTATTAAAAGCTTCATCTCTTCAACATTTTTATTATTATCACTATACATTATAGCCTTACAAATTTCTTTTAAACATTCTTGAAATAACAAATGGACATTATATAATCTTTTTTCAAAATCATGAAATCCATCAATTACACTTTGATTTATATTATTTAAGCGGTTTCTGCCTAATATGAATTCTACAGAGTTTCCGTTATGTTTATCAAAATAATATTTAGAGTCAATAATTTTATTAAATTCGTTGAAATTCATAAATGGAGAGTAATTTGGTATATATTTTTGAATATTATCTAATATTTTATAATATAGTTTTAAATTTTCATCATTATTAGAAGACCCTTTTCTTTCATCAAAATATTTTTTTAACTTCATCATTCCAATTCTCTTTTCAATAGGTTTACCAAATATTTTTTTTAATTGCTCATCAATATCTTTTTTATATTTAATAGGAAACTCTAAAATATTGTCTATATCTTTAAAACTCGTTATTACTATTTCGTCTTCTTCAGAAGAGCTTTTGGAAGAGCTTTTACTAATATTTGATATACTTAAATCATCAAACGCAGTCAAACATTGATTTGCTATAAAATTAATTCTATCGGGATTTGTTAATTTTTTACCGGTTACTGGTTGTATTACTTCGCCTAAATCTCCTTTCACAAATAATTTATATTCTTTTAAAAACTTTTCGCATTTATCTCTTTTAATTTTTTTAGAAGGCCCAGCTAAATTGTTAGTGTCTTTTTTAAAAGCTTTAATAGTAGCTTCAGACATAGTTGACATTGAGTTTTGTAAATGTTGATTTAAATTATCAGACATTTTAATATTAATAATAAATGTTCTAATATATATAAATAATAAAATAATTTTTTACTTAGGAGACTTAGGAGACTTAGGAGACTTAGGAGACTTAGGAGACTTAGGAGAATTGGTTGATATAGTAATTATTGATAAATCGGTAACCATTATTTTTTTACTTTTTGTATCATCGGGACATATATCACTTGTTTTATAATAATTTATATATTGGCGAGGATAATCAATGCTATAAATAGTATTAAATGGTAATAAAACTTCGGCTTCATTATAATTACTTACATTGTCTATTAATATTATTTTACAACCTTTATTTACTTTAATTCTCATAACACAACATTTAGTACTCGCGTAAGCAATAGCAGTTTTACAATCTAAAGTACAACTGCTTAATGTTTCTGATACAAATACGCCATTTGAATAATTTTTTAAATAATAATCATCGTAAACTCCTCTATAGAAAACTAATGTATCCTCAACACTGGGAGCTTTTATAAAGATATTGTTAATATCAATTATATAGTAATTTAATATTTTATTCCATTCAAAAGTATTATAATTTTCTTTAATGTAATTTTCTAATTCTAAACGCGTAAATGATTTATATTTAGTATTTTTAGTGTATAAATATTTTTTAATCTGATGATAAAATAATATGAAATCTCTATTGGTATTAAAGTGTTTTTTTTTCACTATTAGTGATGATTTGCGGTTATCATTATAATTAATATCATCTATATCTTTATCAATGTTTAAACCATTTTTTATAAAATAATTTATTATAACATCTCCATCGTGAGTATGACATCTCAATGTATATAATTCTTCATAGCTTAAGTTTTTAATAAAAGTATTCTGCGCATTTATCCAATTAGCATAATGATTTGGACTGGTTGATACATATAATCTATTTATAAATTTCTTATTATATTCATTGTATAATAATTCAATATCTATTTCGTTTTCTTTCCATATTATAGAATCTCCTTCGTGATTTTCAGATAATATATGTGATTCTATCTTTAACGCATTATAGGTAATCTTAGTTTTTGTGTTATTAAATTTTTTAGATAATTCTTGGTATTTTTTATAATATTCGCATAGTAATCTATGCTCTTCGTCCATATATAAATCATTGTCATATTCTATTTTTTTACGAGCTCTATATAAACTTTTTAATAATGGAGTCTTAGTTATTTTTAATGCTTTTGAGTAAATAGACATTTATATTATCTTATAATAAGAGAATAAAATGAAATATCTTTTTATAGATATTAGAAAAAGCGATGAAGCGTATTCAAAACATTTTGGAATGTCAGGTGATTATAAATTTTACAATATACCTATGGAAATGATAAGATTTAACAAAAATACTATTAAAAAAAGCTTAGAATATGTTAATGAAATTTATATAGTATGTCAATCGGGGGCAAGATCTCAATATATTAAAACAAAATATTTCGCAACTGATTATAACATTAAGGTAATAAATGAGCTACAATTTAATAATTTAAATTATGGATATAACACGATAAAACTAAGTAATGATGTTATCAACGTATATGTTGAAGGAAACGCAGGGTTTAACTTTTATAGTATAATGCGTATAATACAAACTCTATTAGGATTACTCATTTTAATATTAGGTGGTATAACATTATTGGAATTAGATGAATGTAAAAAAGCAAATAGTGTGCCATTAATTATTTTGATGCTATTTGGTTTAATGGCACTAATAAATGGTCTAACATCAACATGTACAATATCAATAATTTTACAAGATTATCTTAATTAATATTAGTATTACTAAAAGAGTACATAATTTAATTTTAAAATGTAAAAATGAAAAAGTATAAAAATAAAAAGTTTTTGACAATTATGTACTCTTTTTTTATTATAAAATAATTTAATAAAAAAATGATAATATCTTATGGAAATGATTATAACATTAATTCCAATGGATGTAACGATATATGATAAGTTATATAGATTTTATTTGAAATTATGTTCAATAAATTTCCCCACATGGTATTTATGTACTTATAAAAATAAAATAATAAAGCACTATAAATTATTAATGGAGCTTTTCGTAGATAGAAATGATATAGAAATCTTTAATGTATTTATATCAAAAATAAGATTTTCGAAAGTATATTTGATACAATCTATTACTAAAATATGGTTTATAAAAACATTTAATTCATTTACAACGATTAATGATTTTATAGATATAGTATGTTCGTATAACGAAATATTTAATGATGGTATCGTAAAAGACGAAGACTATTATAATGAATTTAACAATATACTTAGATATATTGTTAAAAAATATAAAAAATATAAAAGAAAAAACTACATCATATTAAATATAATATAATAACTATTTTAATTATTTATTTTAGAAAGTGCCAATAATAATTTATTTTTTTCTTCCCGAGATAATTCTGGAAAATACTTAGATATTTTAAATTTTACCTTTTGTATTACATAATTATTATAATCATTATGTTTAACAAAATCATGTAGTAATAGATATTTGCGATTATTATAGTAATTTATATTATCTGTTTTATAATATTTATAAAATAGCATACCAGATAAACCACCTATAAAACAACCATATATATATAATAACGAAATCATAATTCTTTATTAAATAATATTATTTAAATATAACAATATACACATCTTGTTTGCTGGAAACCATTAAAATTACTTGAAGCCGCTATAGTATATGCTCCAAAATTTTCAACATATACCCATTCACCTATAGCTAAATCGGGTAATAAACTATCATTTGATATAATATCAATAGAATCACAAGTTGGGCCAAAAACAATTGACTTATACTTAGTATTATCTCTTGAATTATATGGCTGTATCACTGGTATTAAATGGTCAAATATAATACAATTGAATGAACCATATATACCATCATTTAAATAATAAATATTCTCATTATTTTTTGATTTTTTACCAATAATATTAGCTACAAGAGTATGTGATGAACTTACGAAAAATCTACCAGGTTCAGCAATTATATTGATGTTTTCATTATCAAAAAAATCATCAATACCGCGATTAATTTCATTTGCTATTTCTTCAAATGTAGGCGTATTTTCTAAATTATATCCCGGAAATCCACCACCTATATCTAATAAAGTAAATGTAAAATCATAATCATATCCAATATCAAATATAGTTCTAGCGTCAGCTAAAGCATTATAATAAGTTTTAGCATCTAAACAATTACTTCCTACGTGGAATGAAATCCCTATTACATTTAAAAGTAATGATTTAGCTACATTCAAAATATCAGGTATATCAGCGATGCTTGCGCCAAATTTACAATTAAATTTACACACAGATTTAGAATCATCTACGGCAATTCTTAATATTAATTTGGCATTTGGATGGTATAATTTAATTTTATACAATTCATTTATAGCATCAAATGTCATATAATCAATATTTTCCGAGCGAGCATATATTATTTGACTCGATGCTTTACATGGATTAGCATAAATAATATTTTTTGGGTCAGTTCCCTGTGAAATTATTTGACTTATTTCATTTTTGCTAGCACAATCAAACCCTATATTTAATTCATTTAATAGTTTAGTAATTATAGGATTTGGATTACATTTAACTGCGTAAAATGGTTTGACGCGTGGCAAATGTTTAAACCATAGCTCATATTTTTCTATAATTTTCTTAATATTAACTATATAAAAAGCACTTTCATCATAATTATTTTCTAAAAATTTACTGATAACATTGATATTATCATAACCTTCTTCAGACTGCGAAAAATTAGAATATTGAATAAGCTCGGCAAAATCCTTTAATATATTGTCTATATTAACTTCTTTATTTACAATATCCATAGTACATTAATTATATTGTATCTATTTATATATTTTCTAGAAATCCACCTATAATTTATTAAAAAATAATAAAAAAATATAAAAATATATAACATATATCACGTATATAAACATGTTAGCATTTACGAACTAGACATAATTGCGATCGTGAATCCAATAATACCACCAATTGAAGCCAGATTGCCAATTAAGCGTCTGTTATTATAAACAACAGAAGAGCTAATTTGCATACTATTAACAATACTATCGCTAATAGTATCGGGAACACTAACATAATTTTTGATTTTTTCAATATAATCATATAAAATATTGTCTTCACAACTAATCCCACCAACACTTGTATACGCATATGCTCTGTTATTATTACACGCGATACACTTACTCGCCCCCGTAATGTTGTTATAATATCCTACATCGCACTCAACACATTCATTATCCTTTTCATAATATCCAATAGGACATTTGGAGCATTTATTGTTAGAGATCACGGAACCACGAGGGCATATGTCGCACATATCCTTATTATTCGCTTTACCAGCATACTCTCTTTTTTTCTCATCACACGTGATACAACTTTTTAAATATGTGGCATAAGGATTGCTACCTACGACACTTCCAATAGGGCAAAGCGTATGAATATCATCGCTATTATCGCGAATACAATATGTTAGGGCTTCGTTTGACTTAAACCCTTCGGGACAATGAAGACATGTGGTATTTGTCTTAGTGCGATAATAGTTCAATTCGCATTTGTCGCAAATAATTTCTGTAGAATTGTAGATATCTTGTACGAACGAATATCCAGGCTCGCAAGTAGTGATAGTTATGAGACCACGCATTTTATCAATCTCATCTAGCACACTATTGTGCTTAGAAATCGCATCATCCCTTTCGGTTTGAATACGATGTCTACAACTACATGACCTTCCAGGAGTCATGCGAGTGACGACACGACGAGCATCACCAAATGCCGCGAAAAGAGCAATGAAAGAAATGAAACAGATTTTGTTCATCTTTAAAAAAACAAAAAATATAAATAAATCAATTTTTTATCATATTATAACATTTTTATTCTATCTATCTATCTATCTATTTATCTCATTCTGTCTCTTACAGCTACTAAATCTAAATCCTTAACTCTATAATTCTCTTTTTTTTTATTAGGCAATTCTCTTTGAATAATAAACGGCAGACGTCCTTCAGTTAATTCTTTTAACGCAATTTGTCGCAATTCCATATTAGTAGTTACATTTCCGATATTTTTTATGAAAGGTGTAGCTCCTGAAGATAATTGCTGTGTCCTTAATCCAATTATTTTATCAAACTCATAAATTGTCATAATAGGTTTTGATATTTTGTCTTTTTTATCTAATGATTCGGTGGTTTTAGATACATCTTCAATATGCGTCGCTTTATATGACAATGACATTTATTGATGTAATCCTAATATATTACTATCATTTTTTATTTTTTATATAGTATCCATATATTTATTTTTATAAATTTTAATAGTTATATATACTACTAATATAAATTGTATTAAACTAAAAATTATTATAGTAAAATTATTGAAAGTATACTTATTTATCAAGATGCCCCATAATATCCATAAAAAGGATATTATTGACAATACTTCAAATGTATAGAAATCTAAATCATTTGTCATATTAGACAAATATATTTTGTAAGCCTGCGGTATAAATGCCAACGTAGATAATATAATTGCTAAAGAAGCTACAATATCAGCATATATTTTGTATATCATTACTATTATAATTATAAAAAATAAACCGATTAATAATTAACATTTTAGAATCTATTTATTTAACACTAATAAATGCCTTAAATCATTAATTTTCCATATGTTTTTAATTACATTGTTCGCTAATATATGATATGGTATATGTGAACTATGTAAAATACTACCTAATTCAGTTATAGATATTGCTACGGGATATGTAAGTATATATGTATTAATTAATTTATATACATAATTATCAGCTACAGACCAAGATAAATTTGATAGATCGTATTTATTATTTTCTAAAATAATATTTTTAACAATTTTTTCGGCACCTTTTCTGGACATTAGATAGTATCCCGCTGAAGGATATCCTTCAATTCTTTTAACCAATAAATTGATTTCATTACCTTTATTTGCTATATTTTGATTATATAAATTTATTATATTAGGATGACTACTGGTATATAATTGTAGATTTTCAATTGTTGTTTCATCTTCATATTCCTTCATTTTTATATATTTGAAAACAATATCAAAATTTAATCTTTCTATTTCCATATCATCTTCTACTACACAAAAATAATCATCACCACTATCATAACCTTCTTTAATTGCTTTAATATGTGAAATTAAACAACTAATTTCTAAATCTGTTTCATTAGAGTCTGGGTGTCTTATAATTGAAAAAAAATTAATTGTTTCAGGAGTTTCTGCTCTTATTCTAATATTTTCAATATTTTTTTCATTAAATTGTTTTTTCATATATTCGCGCCTTTCGGTGCTATTATCTGTATTTATCCAATAATGTTTCATTTAATTATAAATATATACCTTTTTTTATATAATTAATGAATCATAGTACTATTATAATTTATATTAGAGTTATTATTAATATTTGAGTTGTGGCTGTCCCGTTTTCTTCGCAACTTTAAATTTAAGTACATTTCATCGGTATTGCGATACCTCTTGATATTATATAATTTGTCAGCAATTTTCATATTAAATAAATAGGTATTGCTAATAATAAAATAAATAAATAATAATAAAATATTAATAACAATATTACGAGTCATAAGTTTATAAAATATAATTAATATTTTTATCAATTTTTATGCTGCTTCCAAGTTTCACCACATGTTTCGCATACATATAGATATTTCATATTTTTAGAATCATATTTAATATATATTACTTGATTGTTATCTGGTTCAGCAGTACAATCTTTATTAGGACAATTGATATGAGGATCCTTAATTCTTCGCAATGTAGGGTCAAAACGCAAATATTCATTTATATTTTGATTATACAATAAATCATCCTCACTATAAATTGTCTGCGAAATTCTAATAGCCGAATTAATAGTCTCTTTTTTTTCAAATAAGCAATGCTTACAATATTTGACGAGTTCTTTATTATCATTAGTTTTAACATATAGCATATTATCGCATACTTCGCAGAATTCCATTTTATAATACTTATAAGAAAATTATAATTGTTATATAATCATTTTTTAATAATAGATACTTAAAAAATATTCTTATATTGTTTATATGGAAATGTTAAATATTGAAATTATTAGTAGTTTTTTAAATGTTGGTATATGCTGTGATAATACTGATAAAAAAAAACAAAGTATAATAGTAAAAAATAATAACGTTGAAAAAGAAATAGAAAATATGATGAATATTAAAAGGAATAATAAGAATAATAGAAAAGCCTTGTAAGCATTTATTCATCATCATCGTCATTATCATCATCTTGTTTATAACCAATGCCTCTCCACCCCTTTGTGTCATATGGCTTATCTAATAGTTTTTCAAAATATGCTTTAAGCTGGTTTCTATCAGGTGTTTTCTTACCCTTGACATTAGACATAGTCCATATTTTAAAGTCATTGTATAATTTAGAAAGTGACATTCGCGGCTCTTTAATAGAAGGGTCAATAATAATTTTCTCATTTACAAATTGACCGATTATATCATTATTTTGCTTATAACTTTCGGTGGCTATTCTTACTTCAGATGGTTCTACAATAGATGAAGGGTTAATATGTTTATGTCTATCAATTAACATACTAATAAATACCTCTTTCCATCTATCAAATTTATCACTTAATTCTAAATCCATCTTGAATTCATTTTTACTTGCGTCAGGATTTTCACAAAATCTACTTGAGAAATTACAAACCTTAATACGTCTCCATGTACCACCATCATCACTTGGTACTTCTGGCAATTCATTACATGTTAATATCATTTTAAATTGAGGTTTAAATTCATAAGGTTCTTTGTATAATGTCCTTACTAAAATCCTATCTTGTCCAGACAATTCTTTCATAAGACCTATATTTAATTTTTCATTTTCACTGGGTTCTTGCATAACAGCGAAACGTTTTCCTTTTGTGCGTTCTAATTCACTTTGCGCAGCATTACTTGCTGCTCGCTTTTGCGTCAATAGCGCGATAGGTACAATACAATAGTAATCACCTATAGATTTTTGTATTAAATCTAATAATCTTGATTTGCCATTACTACCCTGACCTGTAAATATATAAAATCTTTCTTGTGCTATACTGCCGTCAATAATACATGACAATACATCCATAACATAATTTTTTAAGTTATTATTTGTAAATATTTTAGAAATAAACTCTTCTATTTCAGTTACTTCTGGACTATCGGGATTATAATTAATATAATTTATTTTTGTTGATATAAATATATAATCATCGGGCATGCCATCTCTAAACATATGCATTTTGAAATCATAAACTCCATTATCAAAACCTAATAAATGCGAACGGCTATCCAATAATTCTTCAAACTTTTCGTCAATAAATAATGTTCTACATTCTTTCATAATAGAATCTTTAAAATTAGAATTTTTGAGCTGTTTAGCAATTTTAAGACATTTTAAACTTTTTTCTTCATTAATTGATTTTTGAATAGGATCATCACAATATTCGCAATAATATCTGCTTCTTTCCATAAACTTTTTACAAATATCTGTGCTTAATATTTTTCGCAATTCTAAACCTTCTCTTACACGAGTCCATCTATGTTTTTCCTTATCGTATTTATACCATATATCTTTTGATATTGCTTTAAATTCGTCCTTAAATATAGCATGTACGACACATGCTATATCAAAGTGGGACCCATCGCTATTTAAGGCAAAATCAATAAGTTTAATAATAGCCGTATTAATAACATTAACATATTGGATTGGATTATCTTGCTTCGCCCACCATCTAAGAGTACCCAAACCCATATTATCTTTTCTCATTTTATCCCATAATTGCTGACATTCGCCTTCAATATAAGCACTACTAATTTTAGAAAACTCAACCCATGTCTCTAATAATCTATAATCAATGTTTCGCAAAACCCATCCTAAATTAATCCAATCAGTATAATTATCCGCACGCGTAGAAGATAAACATTCATTTACAAGCCTCTTAATAAATGTTAATTCATCGTCAGATACATAAGATCTATTAACATTTAAAGATTTACCAAATATATTATTTTGAACCTTACACTTTAATTTTTGATCTATAGCTGGTAATATGTGTTTATTATATTGATTAATTTCTTCTATATATTCTTCTTTAATAATATTTGAATAATTTTCAAATTTTTTTCTCATAGAAAACAGCTTAATATATTCTATCTCTTTTTTAGCATCTAAAACATAATCTATTTTTTCAGTTTTTCCATTAACATATCTATAAACACAAGTTACGCGATATACATCACACTCAGGCTTTCTACTTCCATACATTTGCCAGCAATTAGAATCAATAATCGCTTTATCCACTATAGATTCATAATCATTACATATTGGCAAATTTTTGAAAATTTCTGCTCCTAAATCTATTATTTTTCTTCTTATAAAATGTTGCGTACTATTATTAACAATTATATTAGGAAATATAATATGTATTCCGTCTTTTAATTTATTTCTAAATTCAACGGGGTTAGGTTTTTCCATAACATAAGCGTAAGCATCATCTTCATTTACTTTTAAAAAACAACTTATTATATTAAAATAAGATTCAACAATTTTAAAGATATTTTCAGAAGTATATACTCTATCATATACTTTCTTATCATTTAATGATGAATTTGAATTGTGGGAACTATAAATACCAGATTTATCATCGGGTATAGTAAAACGAAAATCTATATCAACCCTTAAGGGACTCGGTTCAGTAGGTTTTTCAGTAAAATATAATGCTATTCCGCTCGTAATTGCTAAGCTATAAATATTTAAGAAATCATTATATGATTCTTCTGGAATATAAAGACTTACTTTGGGATGCCCAATGTTTGTGTTAGTAAATGGTTTACCTTTTTCTACTCTATGTTTATTAATAAATGAACGTAAATCTTCATTTATACCCATTGTTATTAATTTAAATTTGCTTTATATATATATCAATTTTTATTTTTATACATATTTTATTTTAACGAAAAATATTTATATTTATCTCTGTATATGGTAGGTATTATTTTATAAAATATAATTAATGGCGACGAAAACAGAAAATTATAATAGTCCGATGAATTATAAAACTCCAGCTTTATTTAAGAAAAGCTCATTAATAAAACTAATTGATACGTGGAATAGTTGTAAGAAAAATAAAATAATTTATAAAAAAAGTTATAATTCTAAAAAATTATCCGAATTGTTAAACGAGCATATGAAAAACATTTGCGATGATAAACAATATTGGTGTTGGCCAGGTGTTATAAAAAAAATAGCAAATGACCCTAAAATGAAGGAAAATATTAAATTAATTGAAAAAAATGAGCTACGTCCAGAAATGCCATCTGAATGGTATAAAAATCCTATTGAATGGTTATCTAATTATGATATAGAAGATGTAATGATACAATATAACAATGATAAAAAATATAAATATGCTTTTCTCGGTGTTTTTCCAATAGATTTTGCCGTTCAAGATAAATTTGGCAGATGTTTATATAGTCATATATGTTCTATAAATGTTAAAAAATATATTAAAAAAGGTATTAAATATATTGGTTTTATAACTAATTTAGATAAACATGATCAAAGTGGATCTCATTGGACATCAACATTTATCATAATAGACCCTCTAAATAAATCTTATGGAGCGCATTATTACGATAGTAACGCAAATGAAACACCTAAATATGTCAAAATGTTTTTAAATACTATTAAAAAACAATTGGATATAATATATCCTTTGAAAAAATTTACTATTAGCCATAATATTATAAGACATCAAATGAAAAATACAGAATGTGGAATGTTTTCTATGGCATATCAAATTAGATGGTTGAACGCTATATTAAAATATAAAAAACTAAAATTATCATCACCATATGAAAATGCCAATTTTAGGATCCATATTATAAATGATAAAAATATAACAGATAATAAAATGGAAGAAAGTCGCAAATACCTATATAGACCTAATTTAGAGCATCATTTGTCATCAAGAAATATTAATTTAAATAATATTATTAATATATAATATTTAAATGTATTTATATGTATTTATATGTATTTATATGTGTTTTTTTTATCACCTATTTTCTATAATCTTAAAGTAATAATGGGTGTAATAGATGAATTAAAATCAGAAAAAAACATTGGACTAATAATTATTGCTACAGAAAAAATGTTAAAGGATAAATATAATAATTTAAATGTAGATAGAAATGAATTAATATATGTTGTCAATAATATGATAAATAATATATGCGCTGATACTATATTGACGAAAAATGTATTCGTACTTATGGAATTGAATAAGATAACATTATCAAAAATAAAAGATTATTATGACAATATAATAAATAAAATGGAAGTTGAAGCTTCGTTAAATAATAATAATCAAGTAGTTCCAGAAAATTATAAAGAATCTACGACAGATGTTGGTGATTATGGCGATTCTATGAAATATGACAGCGAACAATTGCTATTAAAGGTACTTGAATTAGAAGAAAAAAGAAATAATTTAGCTTTATTACAGAAAAATAATACCAGTAATGCCACGAATGCCAGTAATGCCACGAATGCCACGAATGCCAGTAATACCAGTAATACCAGTAATGCCAGTAATACCACGAATGCCAGTAATGCCAGTAATGCCGCGAATGCTAGTAATACCAGTAATACCAGTAATGCCAATAATATAATGCTACATCAAGATAATATAAATTTAAAAGTTTTAGAACTATTAAATATTAATAATAATAAAAATAAGCAAAAAAATATAATAATTAATAGTTATAATCGCGATTGGATAAACAATCCTTACAGGAATAAATTATCTTTTAATATAAATATAGATTTATCAATACATAATATTAAAATAAGTAAAATTTTACTACCCGTAAATGTAAAAAATAATACTCCATATATTAACCTAATTATAAATGATGGTAAATTAAATCAAAAAATTATATATGTACTTGCTAACAATAATGATAACAATACATGGGATACATGGGAACCCGTTAATGATGACTATGTTTTATTAACCAATAAAAATTGGCATATAAACTTCACCGATTTTTTAAACAAAGATTTAGAAATGGGAAGAGATAATATTGATATTATAGAAGTTGTAGAAAAAGACACCGAATATAATAAGGAAAAATATGATATAGTAATAAATAATACTAATGATATTGAATATAATAATTTTGGAATGAAGTTATTAAAACCTTATGATAATATATTAATTAAAACTAATACTGGTGAGAATATAATATCAAAAATTACTAACATACATGATAATACGATATCTATATGTTCAAAAAATATTGAAAAAAAAACATTAATAAATTCTACTTTGCTAAATTATAAATCTCAATTTAGTATTATAATGTCATATTATCATAAATTATAATATTAATACTATTAAACTATTAAATATAAATATTATCATTGATATTATATCAATCTGATATAATAATTTAAGTTTTTCATTTTTTGTTAAATTAATATCAGAATCATTATTTAACGATTCTGATAGTTCGTATATATTATTATAAACATTTGTGAAATCAAAAATGGTACCAAAATATTTTAAAAAGTCCTTGCTTTTTACCATAATATATATTAACATTAAAAAGATTATAAACAAAACATTTTGAATGAAAATATTAGAATAATTTATATGTAAATTTAAATAATTAAATAATATTCTTAATTTATACGAATCGTAATTGACAAATAATATTAAAAATATGATGAATAAAATATAAAATGTACCATAAAACAATATAGAAAAATGTAAAGTTTTTATTAAATTATATTCAATGAGTATGTCCAATATAATAATTATAGCTGTTCTCAGCAAAAATGTCATGAATATATAGCCCGCCTTATCTTGTAAATTAATTTCTAAAACATCTTCGGGGTTAAGCCTATTCATTAGTACATCATTATATAGTTTTTCTCCTTTATCCAAAAATATAAAATCCTGTTTTTTTACATCTTCTTTACTTTCAGGTATTAATGATTTTGTATAATTCTTCCATATAGTTGAATATATATTATTATCTTTCTTATTATAGGAATAATCATTTAATTTAGTATTATTGCCAACATCATCAGAATTTCCTATATTATCATGTAAATTCTCAACTAATTTATATAAATTATTTTGAGATTCTTTACTAATTAATTCATAAAGTTTTTTATAATCAGGAATTTTGTAATTCTCCCCATATTCTGACGAATCTTTTCCACCGCCTATGTTTCGTGTTAAAAGAATGTTACTATTGCCAGTAGAAGCATTTAATTCTTTATTTTTTATTTCAATTTTTTCTTCAATGGCTTTAATGGTTTGATCATATTTTTCTAATTCTTTATTAACATTTTTCATATCATATTCAAACTCGTTTATAATTGGATTACTATTAATTATGTCAACATCGTCAGTTTCAAATTGTTGAATGTTATTTATCTTTAGTATATATTTTACTTCGTCTTCGTACTCGGTAATATGTGGCAAACTTTTCAATGATATTAAATTTTTATACAAATCTTTCAGCGTTTTAATAATAGCCCCTTTTTTTTCAATTAATAATTTTTTTCTTTTTTCAAGATTATTTTTAATATTCGTACTATCTTTTTTTTGATCTATTAGTTTTTCAGTATTATTTATTGTAGAATTATCAGCAGTAGCAGCAGTAGCAGCAGTAGCAGCAGTAGCAGCAGTAGCAGCAGTAGCAGCATTAGCAGCATTAGCAGCATTAGCAGCATTAGCAGCATTAGCAGCATTAGCAGCATTAGCAGCAGCAGTAGCAGGAGTAGCATCTTCACTTTTAATTATATCATCATCATCATCATCTAAAAATTTTGTTAGTTCAATGTGTTTATCTATAGATTCCTCTTTAACGCTATAATATATTAAACTTATAGATTTAAAATTTTTAACTATATTTTTATATATATCTAATAATAACATATTCTTGTCAATGTTATCGTCAATTGTGTTTTTTTGAGAAATATTATCTAATTTAGCAGGTGGAACAGCACCACCTTTCATATTAATTTGATTATTTAATTTAATCAAAATAAAATATAATAATAAAATATCCGTACCTTCTTTTAATTTTTGAATAATTTTATCATCATTTAAATCACTATTTTTAATATTTTTAACATGTTTATTTATTAAAGGATTTATTATAATCTTTTTTATAGATTTTAAATTATTTTTTAAATTTTCTGATAATTTTTTATCATCAATATTTTTACGAATATTTTGTAAAAATTTTATTATATTATTAATATCATCTTCAGTATAACCCATAGTACCACCATATATAGATGTTTTTTTTGTAATAAAATTCTTAAAATCATCATTAAATTTTTGTTTATTTTTATCTTTTCTAGGTTCTTTTAAATCATATAGAGATTTAAGTTTTTTTTGAATATTTTGAATTAATTCTTTAGTAATATCTGGGTCATTTTTTTTAAAAATTTTATTTATTTTTTCAATATTTGTAATTAATTCTTTATAAAAATCTATTTTAACCATATCATCTAATGATGAATAATTATCAACCTTAAAAATTTTTTCTAATTCCTTTAAATCATTTATAATTTTCGCCAATTCCTTAGGATTTTCATTTAAAACCAATTCTGGTTTATAATATATTATTTCAAAAGAAGGATTGGTTTCAGGATTATCTACTTTATTATGTGTATATTTATAAATAGTATTGAAATCACATTCAATATCATCTAATTTATATTTTTTTTCATCTAATTCTATATCATTACCAATATCTTGTATTTTACTGCTATCTTTTTCAAAATATTCATTAATAGCTTTATTTAATTCACTATAATCATTATTATCTTTCAAATCTATTATTTCATATACGTCGCTTTTACTTTCTGGAGCCACAGATACCGCTTCGGCAGATGCCAATGCTTTTGTGCCGGTAGTGTCAACATTAAATATATCATTTTCATTTTGTTTTTCTAATTTATAATTGTTTAATTTGTACTTTTTTTTCAATTCTAATTGAACTAGTTTTTTTAAATCATTATATAACTCTTTACCAATATATGTCCCGTCAGATAATTTTTTATAATTATTTGTCAAATTTAATAAACTATTTATAGCAATTTGTCTATTATCATTCATATATTAATGCTCTCTAAAATAAATAGATATATCTTTTATTAAAATTTAGTAGCAATAATACTTGTCAAAATCCATATATATATAGTAAATAGAGACAATGATTTTATTAAATGTTTTCTTTCGTCATAATCAATAATTTTATCATCTGTATTTAATTCATCATCATTTGACATAGAGCCTTCGCTTTTGTTAGTATTTTTAATATTTAATATTATAGGTATAAATATCATAACCGAAATTAGTATAGTATGTGCTATTAATCGCGTGACACCATTAGTTCCCATATAATAATAATAAAATATGGATCGAATACTATTCATAAAATTATCAAAATTCATATAATCTACTTGAGTTGAGTTATCAATATTAATAAAGAAAACAATAAACCAAAATATAAATATATATATCAAAGCATAATATAAGAATCCTTCGTAAAAATTTTTAATTATATTTATATCAATAGCCCATTGTACTAATAATATAGATATATATCTTATAAAAAATGTTGACATTATAAATATTATTCTGTCGTCAAACTTTAATTCAAGCTCTTTTAATGGATTATCAGGATCATTTTCAAAATTATTTAATTCATTCTTTGTTTTTTTTTCATCTATAGGATTATCATAATATTCGTTTATTATATCATTAATATTTTTTAATTTATTATTATTTTCACTATATGGATCATTCTTAACATCACTGGTATTATTACTAAAAATTTTTTTGTTAAGTTTAGAAATATTTTTCATATCAAAATTATTCTTTAAAATATTCCTAAATTCGGATTCTTTATACTCATTGCCTCCTATTTGACTGGTTTGTTCTGATTGTTCTGCTTGTTCTGATTGTTCTGCTTGTTCTGATTGTTCTGCTTGTTTTTTTTGTTGTTGTTGTTCCAATATATTCTTGTAAAATTTATATTCTTTTAAAAACTTTTTTTCTTCATTTAATAATTCTTTAAATCTATAAAACTTTTTTAAAGTAGAATATAATTCTTTTGGTGTTTTATTATAAGCTTCTATAAGTTTCTGATAATAATTATACCTTTCGGGATATAATTTTTTTAATTCAATATCTTCTATAATATAGTCTCCATATGATGTATAATTACTATCATCCTCTATATCTCTATTATCTTTCTGTTGATTGATAAAAAGTGTAATAAAATCGTTTATTTTGTTTTTATTTATCATTTTAAATAATACTTCCTTAATGGTAATATAGATAAAAATAAAATATATAATTTATTAATTCTGTATGGTATATATCATTTTTAATATAATAGCAATCACAAGAGCAAATATTAAAATACCAGCCAATATATAATTAAAGATTTCTGAATAATAATAGAAAATTATATACATTGCCATTATTATGGTAAAAGTCCATATAATTATTAAATTAATTGCTAATGGTAAAATATCAATATTATACAATGAATTTTTATTTTCAAAATCTCGCAAAATGCTCTCAATTTTAGCTCTTATAATATTTTTATCTTCATCATTATTCTCAAAGTTTCCGAATATTTTTTTATATTGTTCATTTGTAAAATTATCATTTTTAGAGATGCGATTAAAATTATGAGAAAATTTTTTATAATTAAAAGGTATATATGCCGACGGAATATATTCACACGGGAATACACCAAAAAAATATGAATATTCTGGATTTATTACATTGTATGGAATAGTAGATAAATTATTTAATAATCTATATCTATAAGAATAATTATTATCTTCATCGTCTATTACCTTTAATCTATGTGAAAAAGGTTTTTGAAATTCAGCAGTATTTTCATTTCCCATTTTAAATTATAAGACTATGTGCTATTACTTTTTAATAATATTTTTAAATATTAATTTTACATATTATAACCAATATTATAGATAATTGCTATAAATATAATATTAATTACGTAATTAATAAATAAACCTTGACCTTTAATATAGTTCGAATTATGTAATATATTTTCAATAATATTTGTTTCTTTATCAGGCTTTTTATTAATATTTATTTTATATGTTTTATTAACATCTTCTTGATTTTCAACTTCAAAATTAATATTTTTATTATTTATTTGATAGTATATAGATTTAATTATATTTTTGAGATAATTATTTGATATTGTTACATTACTGGATTCATATCGCATCAAAATATTATAATTATAATTAAGTTTTTTATATTCATCTTTAATAAGTTTAATTTCGTTGTCATCTTTTAACTTCTTTAAATCTTCCAATTCATAAAATGTTTCATCAATGTCATAATCATTTATATCATGGCTTTCTATCAACAATCCATATAATTTTTTATTATATCTAATATGTCTTGTATTGAGATTATCAATTATTTTATATTCATTATTTTTTTTTTTAGTAGAATCTTCTATATTATTATAATAATCAATATTTTTCTCCATATTCAGAGTATTAAAAGCAATATGATAATTAATAATAATAAAATTTTCAACAATATTTTTCATCTTTTTCATCGTTTCATTTTCTTCTTCTTTATATTCATTGAAAAAAATATTATATTCTTCTGTTGATTTAATATTAAGTATAAACTTATATGGGGTTGCCTCTAAATTATTATTTGTTAATTCAAATTTAAATAATTTCATAATATCTTCATTGTATTTATTATTGTTTTTTAAGAAATTTTTGTGGTTAAATATTTTAATACATTTTTCTATTATATAATAAATTATATATTTATATTTTTCAATTTTATCATCAATATCCTGTTCTATTTTCGGTATCAAACTATTTAATAACTCTGTCCTATCACCATTTTTATTTTCAATTATATTTTTTAATTTATCACCAATATCTTTAGGAATATTATTTAATAATATATTAGAAAATATGTTGGTTTTTTTTTTATCTTTTTCATAAAATTCATCTAATTCCAATTTACCAGATTTAAATTTATAATCGTTTTTAAAATATTTATAATTATAAATATTTTCATAAGTTTTCATATAATATTTTTTAAAGTCATCTTGATTTATCGTGTCTTTATCACTGAATGGTTTAAATTTAATATTCAATGATTTAATATCATTATAACTTTCATATTTTTTATCAAAATCTAAATGGTCTATTATATCTACATCTTTAATTTCGGTATTTTTTATCAATTTTTCTAAAGTAGAAGTATTTTTAACAGCATTATTATGTGGATCACTTGTTATATTTTCAAGATTAGGCATCGTACCAATATTAGCAACATGATAAGCGGCTATAGCAGCATAATTCGCAGCGTATGCTGATTGAATCACAGCATCAACAGCATCAGTAGAATTATAAGCATTAGCCGCAGCAGCCGCAGCAGCCGCAGCAGCATCAGCGGCAGCTTTAGCATCATAAGTAGTAGATTTAGCAGCATCAACAGCAGATTTAGCAGCATCGGCAGCAGCAGCAGCAGACCTAGCAGCAGCATCAACAGCAGCAGCAGACCTTGCAGCATCGGCAGCAGATTTAGCATCAACAGCAGATTTAGCAGTATAAGCTAAATTGGCAGCTTTAACAGCAGCATTAACTGCTTTAGCAGCAGGAGTCGCGAAAGTAGATGACGCGAAAGCTGACTCTAAATTGATATTACCATTTAATATTGATGCTAATACATTTGAAATTATATAATGTTCGTAATAATTTTTAGTAAATGTAGTATCCATGTCGTGTAATTTTAGAAAAGGGATTATGACATTATTTAAATGTGTTAAATCTCTATTATAACTGCTATTTATTATACCATATATAAAATACATATTATATTTTGTGTTATAATTCATAAAAATATAAAGATATACTACGAATATTAATAATACACCTAATGGTAATATTATTTCGTATAAAAATGTAATAGTTGGATTGAAATTTTCAAACGAATATGTATTGGATAATATGAAAATACAAAATATTAATAATAATATTAATAATACTAAGAATATATATATTAAAGCAGTTTCAATGTTTTTAATATAGAAATCACCAACATAATAATCTAATGATAATTTTTTAAAATTTATTATTTTAAAGTAATTTTCATAAAATAAATTTAAATTATTGTATGATATGTCTGCTGTGAAAGATTTTTCCCTTTCTTTTTCGTTTTTATTTATATCATAATTTTCAGAAAACAATTGAGATATATTTTTACCTTTTTTATTTAAATTACCTATATATTCTTTAATATATATATTCAGTTTATCATTAAAATATATTAAATCTTCATATGTAATACGTTTATCAGCATTTCCTGTGTAAAAATCCTTAAGTTTATTAATATTAATTAAAAGATCAATTCGCATAATTTGCTCACTATATATTTCCGATAATAAAACGTTTTCATCATTATTTTCTTTAATTATTTTATTTATTTTCTTATTATTTTTTTCAATATAATAAATAATATATTTAATGAGGTGGACACATATAAAATTAACAGCAAATTGATAATATTCAAAGTATTTAATTAAATACATATCCTCCTTATCTTTTTTTACCTCATCTATTTTTTTTCCTTTAATTTCATGAATCTTATTCACAAAATCTTCAACTTTTTTAATATCTAATAAAAATGTTTTTTGGTGTTTATCTATTATATTATAATCAACGTATATTTTCTCTAAAACATCTTTTTCTCCTTTCCCCTCATTAATAAGATTGTTTATTATAATATATTTATTATGAATATTATTTTTTAAATCTTCTGGTTTATTATTAAAAACGACATTTATGTTAGTTTCTAATTCATTTATGTTATCAACATCTTTTAATTTATTATAACTATATTCATTTATTTTATTACCTTTATCATCTTCATATATATAATTTACATATTCAAATACAGTGTTTTCATCAACAGGACGTTGGTAAGTGTCAAATGGATAATCTTTTCTATTTTTATCTTTTATATCTACTCTTTCCTTTAATTCTTTAAATTTAATACTTAATATGAAAACATTCTTAGAGTAATTTTTATACATATCACTATCTGCTTTTAAATTTTCATAATCAGGATTTTCCGTTGTATCCAATATATATATATCTTTTTTGAATAATTCTTTTACACTATTATATTTAGTCTCAAATATGTATTTATAATATTTATTATCTAATTTAGGCTCATTGTTTTCTTTAAATGTAAAAATTATATTAATAATATTAATCATTAAATATAGCGAGAATAATACCGCTATAATATATGTTTGTGCCATATAATAATAATTATCTCCTTTTTTCTTGTAATTATTGTTATTAATATTAGGCACTTCAGAAAATGCCGAAGTTGATAAATATATTATTAATAATAATATTATGAATCTCATAAATGTATTATGCATCACATTTATATTATAATCGTCAACTATCGCTGATATATATTTATTATCAACATTAAAATATGCCTTGTACCCTTTTTCGTCTGTTGGCGCATATCTTCTAATCATCATCACGGTTATCATAAATACAACTACGAATAATAAAATATATGGAAAATAAGATATATAATTTATAAAATAGTCGCCATTAATATTTGTTATGTATTCTAACATTTTGTTGTTATAAATTATAAATTTGTAATAAAAATTTAAAAATAATAAGACACATATCAATAAAATAAACATAAAATATGTTTTAGAATTAAAATTGTCGTTTGGCAATAATAAATCCATAGTGTTTTTTGATAAATTAAATCTAGCTGTTTCGGCTTCGCAATAAATATTATTACAATTTTTTTTAATATTAATATTAGATACATCATTTATATAATTAATGTTATAGAAAGACCTTGTTATATTTTTTAGTTCATTTAGAAATATAATAATCATAATGATAAATATTATAAATACCCATGTTCGCATTATTACTTTAAACCTTATAAAGAAAAAAAGATATTAAATAAATAATGTGCTTATTCTAATTTATTATTAATATTATAAATTAATAATATTACCATTAGCAATATTATAAATGAGAATAGGTAATAAATATAAGTTTCTTTTAATTTTTTTGACAATATAATTATAAGAAATAAGTATATTAAAATATACGCATATACAAATTGTGTAACATCCTTAATCTCGTCATTAATTCTATTTATAGATTGCGGGCTATTATATTTATATAATAGCTTCACATTTTCCAATGTAAATATATAATTATTATTATTAGCAATAATACGATTTGATATAGTTATTTTTTTATTATAATTTATGAGCTCGTCTATAATATGTCTCGTTAATATTATGTCAGAAATACCATTTATTTTTTCTATATGATTTGATTTTAATATGTTTAATAATTCTTTATTTTCTTCCCTATCTTCTTTTATAATAATATCTAATTCCTTCATCAACATTATATATTCATAACAATATGTGTCGGCATATATTTCGGTCATTTTTTTCAGTATTAAAGAATATAATATAGTTATAAATGCTACAAACATAAACAAATAGAATGTTGAATAAAATATGTAATACATATAACCATCTTCATTTTCGGGAGTATTTATATTATTTACATAAATAATATGAATTAAAAAACATATCCATGTGAATAAAAATAATGGCAATGAATAATATAAATATTTATTAAATACTTTCATTATATTTTCTTTACCATCAACCATCGTAGAGTCTCTATTTAAATTTACATAATCTTTGTATTTATCTAAATATGTGGTTTTTCTATTATCAATAGTTTTAAAGTTCTGTTTTATCAGTTCAAAATCAAATAAATATGTTGAAATGTTCCATAAAAATGTTTTCTTAACTTCAATGTTATTAATACTAACGTCATTTTTATCATGAGAACAATAACTATTTAATTTCAGAATATTATTATTTAAATCTAAATTGTATTTTAATTCTATAACATTAACAACACTTATTGTTGTTAATAATATGTAAATAAATATAAGTGTTATTAATTCAATATTATGAATCATATTATATACCTTTTAAACAAATCTATTATAATAATATGAAAATAAAAATAATATATTATTTTATATTTTAGAATATTTAGAATATGATGTTATTCCATCGCAACTATATAATTTATCACTATTATATTTATTATTATGATCACATATAGCCTTATCAATTTCATAAATTATAGAGCCTGTATTATTCTTATTATATAGCATAGTAATACGTATTGGTTTATTTAATTTTATTTCGCAAAAATTATTATTAAAAGCATTTGAAACGACAATATACATTAAAAATAATAAATATGTTATCATTTCATGTATCGCGTATATATACTATATATCGTATATATTTATATTGGTTTTATATCATAATTTAAATATTTTGGCGGGTCTATTATAATTTCGCCAACATCTGAGGAAAATTGTGGCGAAATAGCATCTAATGTAGCGAAATATGCGTTATCGGTGAAGGCAGCCATAACATCTTTAATAGAATTATATCCTCCGCCGAATGCTATATTAAATAAACTAAAAAAACTGGATTTATTTCTATAATTGGGATACTGCTTTTCCATTAGTTCATTTAACTCTTCAAACTTTATAACATAAATATCGTCAATATATCTCGTTTCAATATTACCTCTAGACATATTTTATTATATCAATATATTATTTTTTGCTATTTTTTATTACATTATACATCTCTTTATCAATTTCATCATAAGTTTCTCTTATCGTTTTCCATTTATCTTTATTGTCATTATTACCACTATTGTAAATATTGTCACTATTATTAACATTATTAACGGGAATATTCCAAACTTCAGTTAAAGTATCAACGATATTCTTATTATTTCTAAGAAATATTATCTCTAATTCATTATAAGTTATATTTTCAGGCGCCTGCTTAATTAATTCTTCCATAATTACTTATTATAAATACTCTATAATATCTTTTTATATAAAAAAATGTATTATATAGATTTGTATTTATTATTCGTATAATAATCATTTGCTATTTCGTACGCATATTTTTCGTATGGGTGTTCCAGAGAATAATTTTTCATAATAACATCATTAATACCATATGGAGTGTCATTTCTGTATAAACAAACCATAATGTTATTAGTGTTAGTATCCAAATATATATCTTTTGTAGTATCGGGATTAGACCTAATATATTTATTGCTATAATTAATTTTCACAAAGCCATTCATATTATTTAATGTATCAAATATATTTTTATTATTACGTTGATATATGTGTATCTTTTCGTGTATTAATGTATTAATCAAATTTTCTTCATTATTTTTTATTATACTTTTAGTTAAAAATATAATATTTTCACGAGTATGTGGCAATCCTTCTTCATACTGCTTTTTATCATTATTATCAGTACACGCAAATATCCATTTAATATTAATTAACTCTTTATAATCTATAACATTTTTATATAAACTACAAGTCTTGAGGAAATTATCAGATGCTATAGCGCATTTTGTTAATTTTTCCTTTTCATTATCTGTAAAATCAACTATAGTCTCAATAATATTATCAATATATTCATTGCCGCTCTTAACTTTTCTGGCATACAAATCAAACTCGGTCAAATTTTTAATATAATCGTCCTTATCTTTAATTATAAAATTAATTGTTTCATTTTTTGAAAAAAAATATATATTATTATAATCTCCGAATTTTTCAACCTTATCTAAAAAACATCTATACATATATACACATATTATTACTATTATTATTGATATTATTGATATTATTGATATTATTGATATTATTGATAATGAATTCATTAAAACCTTCTTTATTACTAATATTATAATAAAATTATTACTTTCTAATTACCCGTATGTTACCCCCTTTACCCCCTTTGTCTTCTTTTTGTCTTTGTCTCCTTTGTCTTCTTTTTTGGATTTGTCTTTGTCTCCTTTGTCTTCTTTTTTGTCTTTATCTCCTTTATCTTCTTTGTCTTCTTTTTTGTCTTTATCTCCTTTGTCTTTTTTTTTAGATTTGTCTTTATCTCCTTTGTCTTTTTTTTTAGATTTGTCTTCTTTGTCTTCTTTGTCTTTTTTAATTTTACTATAACAAAAAGTTTTACCATCTTTGGATTTAACGACAGCACCTTTATTTTGAGTTATATCATCTTCAATGGTCGATAATATTTCTTTACATTTTTGTATCTTACAACTTTTATATTTTTTAATTACTAAATTATTGATATTTGATGTTTTTTGATAAATATTATTTATACTATTGAAGTCTTTAATATTTATTAGATATTTATATGTATTACTATAGGTATCGTCTTTAATAATATTTTTATAATGTAGATATAATTTATTTTGTTTATTTAAACTAAATAAAGCATATCCATATGAATTAATATGGTAATATGATAAACTATATCCTTCGTATTCATTATATTCTTTTAATTTTTCAATATATTCAGTATTAATATCAGGATCAGCACCTCCAGTTCCTACGGTTATTTGTAACACACATTTATCATTTTTTTCAATTTTCATTATATTGAAATAATGAGAGTCGGCGCATAAATATATATATTTATATTGGGCTAGTAAATCAAATATTTTTAGCATATTTTTATCAACATCTTTTAATTCATCATTTTTAAAGCAAAATATAGGCACATGTCCTGTTACAAAAACAGGTCTGTTCATTTTTTTAATATAAATTTCTTCAAAGTTGCTTATAATTTTTTCCATATAATCCTCATTATCTAATTTATTTGTATTTATAATTATCATTATATATATATCACATTCAACTACACCAACATCTTCAATATATATATACATATTTTTTTTATTTTTTCCTTCTTTAATATCAGTTTTCTCAACCTGTAATAAATCTTCTAATGTAATAAAATATGGATTCCTCATTTCTTCTATTGTTTCATCACATTCCTCATCTTTTATTTCGGCATTATGTTTTTTTGTAGATGATAATGAGACATCTGGGGAAGTTTTAGATTCTAATGAAGCTATACTAGACGTAGTTTTAGATTCTAATGAAGCTAAAGTAGCTATAGCTGCTAAAGCAGATGGAGCAGAATACGGACCATTATTGGGAAAAGCTACTTTTTCACGCAAAGGATTTGGTGCTGATAAGGCTGCGCGTGCGGTAGGCTCTTCTAAAGCATTTGCCTCATCGTCTTTTCGTTTTATATTTAAATTTTTAATATATTGTAATTGTGTTTTAATCATACAATCTTTTTTTTCGTCTTTTTTTTCTCCATCATCATCTTCATCGTGATTCCCTACTGCTATATGAACGTTTTTATTCATTTTGTATATTTTATCATAACCTGACTTTAAAACATGTTGTAAATAGTATTTTGTAGAATATTTTTCATCTGTTTTTAATTTAATATTGTACCAATTATCGCCAGCAATATATAATGTATCACATTTTTTTTCATTATTAATTATATAATCTAAAACGATGTCTCTATATATATATAGATTATCACAATTAATGTTATTCCAACAACCGAAAAATAAAAACTTATTACAATTATTATTCATATTATTTGTGCTATATAGTGTAATTGTTACCTAATATAAAAAAATAAAATTATAAATATATATTGTTAATTTTTTCATTATTTATAATGTTTGTCGATGTTTTACAATATTTATTGTAAAAATCAATTGTTATCTCAAATGGTAATACTATTTTAATATTATCACTTGGTATATATATCATCATGTTAATCCAAGAAATAACATTATTAATTGCCCTTTTTAAGTTTCGCACACCTTCTTCACTTTGTATATTATTAATAATGTGTTTTAATATATTATTATTAAATATAATATCATTAGTTTCAAAATTATATTGTTTAATAACTTCTGGTATTATATAGTCCTTTGCCAATATAATTTTTTCTTCATTTGTATAACCGGGAACATTTATGACTATCATCCTATCTTTTAAAATAGGGTTAATTAATTCTTCATCATTATAAGTGAATATTATCATTGAACGCGATATGTCAAAATCAATTTCTTCAAAATATCTATCAGTATATTTGTCATTTTGAACTGGATCAGTTATATGTATTAGCGTATTTATAATTTCATGCCCTCTATATGTATTAGAAACCTTATCTAATTCGTCAAATAAAAACAACGGGTTCATTATTCCTGTTTTCATTAGAGACTCGCAAATTTTACCATAAGTAGCTCCTTCATAAGTATAAGAATGTCCTCTTAAAAAAGAGTTATCATCAGTTCCACCCAATGATATAAATGTGTTGGGATAATTTAGAGCATTACATATTCCCTCTTTAATTAATTTAGTTTTTCCAACACCGGCACTACCTTGTATACCTATAATATACCCATTTGCTTTAGGAAATGATATGAGTTGTGCTAATACTCTTATAATTTGCTCTTTTGCTATTTTATGTCCGTATATTGTTTTATCCATATTCAGCTTAATATTATTTAAAAATGATGCTATCTTGTCGTTTCCGTCGTCAATCTTAATAGGGAGCTCGTAATATTTGTTAAAAGGTATATTATTTAAAGAATATAACCAATTATTTAATTTATTATATTCGCTCGAACTCGGTGACATTTCATTTAAACTTGTTATTTTTGATATAATATTTTTTTTTGTTTTAATATTTATATCCAAATTTAATATTTTAAATCTCAAAGGAATATTATCATCATTATCCTCATTAGTTTTAATTATTTCTTCATTTTTTTTAATTAATTCCTTATTATCGTCCGATAAATTATCAAAATATTTTTTTTCAATATAATTATATTTATTATAAAAATCGTATTTTTTCTTTTTAATAGTATTATTTGAATTATTAAAAATTAAAAGAACTCTCTTTTTAGTATTTTTATTAAAATTATTATTATATTCAGATTCGTCATTCTTATTAAAAAAACCGCCTGAAGGTACGGAAGGTTCTGAAGGCACAGATGTTACAGATGGTTCTGATTGAGTAATATCTTTATTTATAATAACTTCGTTATCTTCGCTTTCTTCGCTATTTTCGCTACTTGAAGATTCTTCACTTGTAATAATATAAGTAGGGTCTGTCGGGTCGTCTGTATCACTGCTATCACTATTCATTTTATATTATATAAATAAGTATCATGTTATATGATTTATTTTTCATATGTTGATTCAAATGCTTTGCCCCAATATATATTCTTAGATTTTGTTCTTACTATTGAATTGCTATATATTAGGAAATAGCAAAATACTATTATCAATAATAATAATGTAATAAAGACTATTATTTCCATATTTTTACCATTAATATATAAAAATATTGTATACATTCCAGTTATTATAAACAATGCCATTAATATTGATTTAATAATTATAGAATATCTTAAAGTCTCATATTTTAATACATCAATATGCATATTAGCACCATCTTTCTCATATAATAATCTATTATCTATATTGTATCTGATTCTTCTTTCATTTTCTGTTATTTCTGTTAACTTATAATATGCTGAACCACTACTTGCTTGTCTTCTATATATTTCAAATTTAATAAGTAAACCAAATATTGAATTTTGTAATGTTCTCATATTTGTATCAATATAAAGTTTCTTATTATCAAGTGTTTGTGATGTAAATTCTTTAACATTATCTATTGTTATAGTAGTAATACCATTATTTGTTGATGAACTTGTAGTTAAAAAATCTTCATATTTTTCGCCACCAATAGCTCCTATAGCAAAACCTTCAACAATTGCGAACCCTTCTATATATGCTACATTTACAACGAAATAAGATATAAATAACATTATAGCTATACCAAAACATACCATTGCGCTAAGTTTTTTAATACTATTTTCCATCGGATAAAAATTAATTCCTATTAAAACACAAAATATAATTATAGATATTATTAAGTAAGCATAATATTGATTATACATTATAGTGTTTTTGGTTTTATTCAATTCGTATAATGTTTTGTAATTTTTAAGCTTTGATTGATTAATATTTATTTTGTCATTTAAATCATTAATATCTTTAATGTTATTGTTATAATTATTTTTAAATTGAATAGGTGTCTTTTTAATTATTTTTATACTATTGGGACTTTCAAATATAAAATTATATCCATTATTTATATCATCTTGAGATGAGTATGTATTGAATGTTTTGATATCTTTTATTCGTAATGGGCTATTTGCTGATGTTAATAATTTTTTAATATCTTCAGCATATATAGATATTACCAAATTATTATTTTCATCATAATATATATTTTTAATATTATAATTATTTTCATTTATATTTACAATATACTCATTTACTATTTTATATTTATACAATTCTATATCAGAAAAATATTTTTTATAATCATTTGTATTTTCAAGAAATTTTGATTTATTTAATCCATAAACTATACTGTTTAAATAATTATTTTTATAATATTTTTTTTCTTCTTTTGTGGTAGCTTCATTATAAGTTGTATAATATCGAGTACCATTAGGAATATTTTTGATAATTAATTGTTTATTAGTAATAGTATCATCAAAATCTTCATGTAATATTATATTTCTCAAAATATCTTTTGGCGTCTTAACGACACATATATTTCTATCTTTATCATGTATTTCAATTGCGAAATTATTACCACCATCAAATATATCAACTATTGTAGAATTAGTACCTTTATAATATAAATTAATTAAGTCGTTTGTTTTTTGTTTAACGTAATCAAAAATATTATCATTTAATTTATTAAACTTATAATAGTGTTTTTCTGTTGATAAATTGTTTGAAGTCTCAATTTTTGGAGTCTGACTAGGATTAAAATAGTTTGTCGATATATATACAGCTCCTGATACTCTTGCCGTAATTGGAAGTGTAGTATCATTTTTATAGAAAATATTTTCATCATTAATAGAACTATTAGTAAAATATGTAGTATAGTAACCATATTTTGGTTGATTGGGTGTTTGAGTGGTATAACCATAAATTTCTGAGAATATATCATTTAATTTTCCATCAATTTCTGTTTTTGTCATATCATTAGTATTAATAATTATTTTATCACTCGTAATAGCATGAGGTAATATACAATGATACTTTGTATTTTTTCTAACTCCATTAGTATTATCAATTAGTTCTTTTTCTAAAAATGTGTTAAATAATTTATTACAAGCGTATATACATGTATATATAGATAATTTATATATTTCTAATTGTGATATTAATGCTTCAATTTGTTCATTTCTTTTTTCGGGTTTTAAATAATAAATTAATTCTAAAAATGCTATTAAATAATAATCGCATATTATTTTATACCTTGTATCATTATTATTATAAGTGGATGATATAATACTACTTAAATCTTTTATTGTACTATTACTAACTGTTTGAATAGTTAATTTAATAGTATCGTTATTTTTTTTAATAAATATACCTTTTAAATAATCTTCATTAAAAGTATTATTACTAACGTTATAACTAGTTGATGTACTGGATCCGGAACTATTATATTCTGTACTATTTAGTTTATGAAATGAAGCATTAGAAGTTAATAGCGGATTTGTTGCGAAATCTTTTATATATAATAATAATGACGAACCATCTTTAAGTTTTCTTGCTCCATCGTCTGATTCAACAAAATATCCGTGATTATAGTCATAAGATGCATTTTTTTTACAATCTGTTATTATAATATTATTTATTATTTTTCCATCGTTTAAAGGATCATCTATATAATTTTTATACGCTGATAATATATCTAAAAATGTTTCAATTAATCTTAATGTACATAAAATATATTTAATTTTATTATTATTTCCATGATATCTATATGACGAATCTGCTTCAGAAATAGCAGCAGCAGCAGCAGTAGTAGTAGCAGTGGCAGTAGTAGCAGCAGTAGTAGTAGTAGCAGGAGCAGTAGTAGTAGCAGCAGTAGTAGTAGTAGTAGCAGCAGTAGCAGTAGGAGTAGAAGTAGAAGTAGGAGTAGGAGTAGGAGTAGCAGCAGTAGTAGTAGTAGGAGTAGGAGTAGGAGTAGCAGCAGTAGCAGTAGTAGCAGTAGTAGTAGCAGTAGTAGCAGTAGTAGTAGCAGTAGTAGTAGCAGCAGCAGCAGCAATAAGAGTAGTAAAGTTGCTGTCAAGATTATCACTTTTAATAAAATATAATGGCTTAGTATTAGATGATGCTTTTAAATAATTTGTAGTTTTATCGTATTCTATACTATCAATTTCTCCTTTAATAGCATCATATAATAAGTATGATATATATTTTTTATTATTAGCAAAATTCGTCCCTTCTGGGACCGAGTTAGTAGTGTCTGTCTCACTTATATTAAAAAATAGATCAGCGAATTCATAATATGTACCTCTAGTATTTGTCTCGAATAAGCTTTTTATATTATTGCATCTTGCTATAAGTGATGAATAATTTGGATTTTGGTCAGTAGTAATTTTTGCCGTCATTAGATTAATTGTTTATAATATCTTCTATATTTATATATATATTTATTTAAAAACAAGTTCTATAGTAAAATGAAATACCGCTATTTTCATTATATCTTATAATTTTAACAATATCTCCTTGCTTTAAACCAAGCCATTTAGCTATAGGATCGCTATGTAATATTATAGGCATATATATTTTGCTTTTAATCATATATTCCCTCATAAAATCGGTTATTTCAAATTTAATTTCGCTGATTTTCACGTTTAATTCTTCAATATTTTTTTCAAGTTTAATAATATCATTTTCTAAAATTTCCTTATCTTTGATTTTATTTTTTTTATTACCGAAATCTTCTATATCTTTTTTTTTACTCTTAATGATTTCCTCAATATCTTTAATTTTCATTTTAAGTTCTTCTTTTTCTTTCAAAGCATTTTCTTCGCTTAATTTAATATGTTTTGGCACATATTCATGCTTTGTTGGGTTAAACATAAGTTGCTTAATATGAAAATACTGCAATTGACCGCCATTTTTTTGAAAAAGTTTATCGTATTTATTGAGCTGCGATATAATAGGTATAGAAATAGTATCGTTGTTAAAAATTAATATGATATTTTTCATATTTCCATATTTAGATATAAAGTTTTCAATATTAGAATCATATAACTTTAACTCATCTATAATCATTTTCCTTAATTTTTTTGTCAAAGCGAATATTATAGTAGTATTAGACGTCTGTAATTCAATCACACTTTTATCATTTTCATAATCTTCTTTGTCAATTGATAATTCGTGCTCTTCAAACATAGATATGTCATCTCCCCGCTCTACGAGCATTTCTTTTAAATTTTTAAGAATACATTCAATATCCATTTTATTATAATAAATCTTCTTAATCTTATATTATAGTATATAAAAAAATCAATTTTTATTTATTTTTCATATAATTTTATTATACGAGGGTCTATGTAATTTTTTTTACATACACTGGCTGTATTATGTAATTTTATTGCCGTATCATCAATAGCTTTTTTAATAGCTTGCTTATCATCTTTGTGTTTTTTATAATATTTTATGAATAAATTATTAGCATTTAAGGTTCTTAAATCTTTCGTAGTTATTTTCAACTCATATTTATTATAAAAATTATCCAAATATTTATTAACATCTCCCGAAGATATACATTTATCTCCGTATTTAAATATATAATCATCAATATCTAATTTATCATTAATATCTAACATATAATTATAAACATGCTTATTACCGCATATAGCAACATTTCTAACATTTTTTTTCCCTATAAAATCAATTTTAATTTTTTTATCGTCAAGTGTTATATGTTTCTTTTTTAAAGTAGTTAAACCATATGAATTATATTCTTTTTCATATTTTTTATTACCGATTCTAAAACCGCATTCGATAATAAGTGTTATGATTATACTTATTATTTTATTTTTAATATCTTTACCAGTTATATCTCTTGCAATTTTGTTTTTTAATTTTTTAAAATATTTAATAGATTTTTCTATTTTTATAAATTTAGTATTGTTTTGTTTTTCTATAAATTTAGGATTATAAATTACTTGCTTTCTATTTTTAGAATCATAACCATATGCTATTATTTTTTTCCCATTCAATATAGTTACATTATCGTATGCAGGGGGTATTTTTAAGCTTTTATAAAAATTAATATCATCATCGTTTGTTATTTCTATATTTTTATTAAAATATTTAAAACCTGTTTTATAAGTACCTATTCTATTAACTTTCATTATAATATTTATTATTATCTTAAAATATAATGCGATAAAATATAATTTTCGCATATAAAATGATATAAACAAAAGATAATATAAATATCCATAAACTAAATCACCAAAATGCCATCTAATAAGAAAGCAGCCGCTAATAAAATTGTAAACGATGCCTCTCCAGCCCCCGCTTCCGCCTCTTCCGTAACTTCCGTAACTTCCGTAACTCAAGTAACTCAAGTAAAGAATGAGAAACCAAATAAAAAAACGGGATCAAATCTTAAGCAAGAAGCACTATCTAATGTAAATGTGGATGATGTGGCTACTCCTTCGGCACCTACTAATCTTACTGGCGATACCGAAGCTCAACTATCTAATGTAGCATCACCACAAGATAGCGTGCTACAAAATATTGTAGAGAAAGTGAATACTTTGACAGCAAGCTTTAAAGAAATTCAAGGTATGCTTAAGATTTTGTCTAAAGAATATGAAAAACAGCAAAAAATTATTGAGAAGGTACAAAAGAAACGCCAAAATGCTAAAAATTCGCCATCAGGTTTCGCTAAACCTAATAAAATTTCGGACGAACTATGTGATTTTATTGGCGAACCGCATGGGACCGAAAAATCACGCACTGATATTACCCGATATATCAATTCATATATTAAGGAACATAACCTAAACAAACCTGAAAATAAACGCTTCATTCTACCCGATGATAAACTACGTAAAATTTTAAATGTAAATGACAAGGAAGAGATTAATTATTTTATTTTACAAAAACTTATTTCTCATCATTTTCCACCATCCGCAAGTAAATTAGCTGCTGCTGCCGCAGGAAAATGATAAAATGAAAAAAACAAAAACTGATATAAGATTATTTTTATATAAAACATCAACGATAATAAGATGTCTTATAACAAATATACCACGACAGATAATGGGGCTATTTCATTAAAAACAACAAACAAAAATATTATAGACTATTTCATGCTTTTTGTTAGAGATTTAGATAAAAAGGAAAACAATAATTATTTAGAAAAATGTTGGAAAGATGATCCTAAAAAAACTGTTGCTATTATTTTCAATGGCAGAGATAGAATAAATGGCAAAAAGGAAAAAAAAATATCAAATGATGCCATGATATGGTTAAAAAACAATAAACCGAATACATATTATGACAATATTATGACATATATTAATAAATATGGATGTTGGAAGGATTTATTATATATATCTTATTATTGCGATGATAAATATGAGCTAAAATTATTTGCCAAGAAATTATTGGAGGACAAAATATTGCTTGACAATAATGAAAATGTATCATTATGTGCTAAATGGGCGCCTACAGAAAAATGTAGAAATGATAAGAGAAAACATATGGCACAGAAGATAGCTAGTGAAATTTATGGTTTTGCTGATAAAAACAAAATGGATAAATATCGCAAAAACTTAATAGTACCATTGAGGAAAAAAATAAATATAGTAGAGGCTTTAATGTGTAATAATGAATGGGATAAGATTAATTACGAACATGTGCCTGGTATAGCATCTAAAAAATTAATAAATGCATTTATGAAACATGATAAAGAAAGGTATCTTAAATATTTATCTGATGTAAGAAGCGGTACAAAGGAAATTAAGGTGACGGGAATATTGCCGCATGAATTAACAAAATATTATATTGAAAATAGATACAAACAAGATGGTAATGATAATTATTGCGAGACAATAGAATTACAATGGAAAACTATAATAGAAAATGTTAAAAGTAATGGTGTATTGTCAAATTCACTGGCAATAGTAGATTTATCAGGTTCCATGTTTAGTGCTAAAAACGGAAGTATTCCCGCACAGGTAGCTACAGCACTTGGTATTATTACTTCAATATGCTGTGAAGGAATATTTAAAAATAAATTTATTACATTTAGCGATGATCCAAAATTGGTAACTTTGAATGTATCATGTGATAAGTCGCCGCAGGCAATACCATCATTATTAGAATGTATTAATAGTATGTTAAATATTGATTATGGGTTTAGTACTGATTTTGTAAAATGTTGCGATTGTATTATTAGTTATGGTATTGAAAATAATATTCCTGATAGCGAAATGCCAAAGAAACTATTTGTATTCACAGATATGCAATTTAATGAAGCCACAGAAAGTGGCGATAATATGGAAACGATTTATGAGAATATTATTAAAAAATTTAAATTATCTGGATATACGGCACCTAAATTTATATTTTGGAATCTTAATTCGCAATCAAGTAATGCCTTTCCCGTAAATTATGATACGGAAGGCACCGCTATTATATCAGGGTTTTCAGAACAATTACTAAAAATATTTATGAATTATGACGATTTTAATCCCAATATAATTGTTAATGAAATATTAGAACCTTATGAAAAAAATGTAATAATATCTGATGATTAAAGATTAATATTTATTCGTCACAATAGCTCCTTTTTCTTTTATTACCAATTGAATCTGGAATATATGTTTTATATAGAAATTTATAAATATCTGGTATATCTTCGTATTTTTCATATTTTTCTACGATAATTATGGAAGCTTTCTTAAATATTTCTCCTTGTAAATTCATTATTTAATATAATAATATATTAATGAATCAATCAATTTTTGAGTACATAATTGAAAAATATTTTTGAAAATATAAAAAGTTATAAAACTTGTCTAAAAATAAAATTATGTACTCAAATTTTAATTACCTTATTTTCTAAAACTATTATATTACTTGTGCTAAGCTCTTTAAACTCTCGAATATAATTAAAATTACAATTATGATTTTTATAGAATAAATGCTTTTTACAATAAAACTTTTTACATTTACATTTATTTGTTAATGTTTCTAATAATATTAAACCTTTATTACAATAATCGCATTTTTCGTTTTTGCTTTTGGGTAATTCTACTTTTTCTTTTTCCACTTCTTTATTATACGAATTCATACTATATATTATTCTTAGATATTATCATTTTATATATTAGAAAAAAATAAGGTATAATAAAATTTAATTGGAATATGCGAGACCGCCCATACCAGATAATATGCGTAATACGTTGTAATTTACAGCAAATACATATATAGTTCCTTCAACTTTTGAAGATACATTTAATACAGCAGTATCTATACGAGACATATTTAGAGTTCCACTTGGTTGATGTTCTTCGGGTTTAAGTGCGAATGAATAAACATTGATACCTTTGTGATTTTCGCCAGGAGTATTCTCGTGATGTTGATATGGTTGTACTAATGAGAAATAATCGCCTTTGCGAGTAGCAAATCTGTCATTGCCATTAAGCATTATTTTGGCTTGTAATGTAGTATTAGTTGATATGGCATAATCATTCATAGTATTATTGGTATTTCCTACAGCATCGCTTCCTTCGGCAGAAGAGAAGTTATTCCAGAAAACTTTGTGTGTATTAGTGTTGTTGCGTTTTATCGTCCATACAAGCTCTTTACAAGGATGATTGAAGTTCATGCGGATGCTCTTCATATTATCAGGGGAGCTTGATTTATTAATAGTATCGGAACCAGTGAATTGTAATTGTTCTATTAAATATTCGTGGGATAATTGTGCGAAACGTCTGCGCTCATCAGTATCAAGGAAGATATAATCAACCCATAAAGTAGCATCTAATAATGCTATATTGCTATTAACGGCGAATGCTGGAGTTGTTGCCGCAGTAGTTGATCCATATACTTTATTACCATTTGTGCATTTTTCACCGGTTGTTTTAGCGTCTTCATCGTAGCATAAATTAAAATCATTAATATCTACTAAATTATCTTGAGTTTCATATTCGATATTAATTTTAACTTCATGATATTGAAGAGCAATTAATGGGAGTGCTAAACCGACATTGCGGCAAAACCAGAATTCAAGAGGTACGTATAATTCATATTCTTCATCTTTTAATAACTTGGTACATAAATTCTCACTATTTGCGCCAACCATAGTATTGTATCCAGCACGCTTTCCAACAGGTAAAGATAATTCATTCCATATGTATAGCCATTCGGAATAATGTTTATCTATACGTTGACCGCCAATTTCTAACTCAACATTCTTTAAAAGTTTTTGACCAAAATTGGGAACAAGCGCTACAGCATTGGCAGTAGCAGCAGTATTAGTATTTTTTATTCTTCCATTAAAATAAATTCTATGGATTAAATCACCATTGCGGGTAATTTGAAAACTTGCGCGAGATCCCAATGAATTACTTCCGGTTGGAGTTTGTTGAATAGCTTCAATAGCGAAGTTAGTATGACGACGATATACAACTTTGAAAAAGGTAATTTGAGGATTACCAGTTAAATAAACATCCTGAGCACCATAAGCTACTAGTTGAAGAAGACCAC
>Ga0315906_10000226_pt1 | contig 94064 bp, 79 predicted proteins | sample LakEriMetagenome_4_FD_203526 | JGI IMG/M metagenome (GOLD analysis project Ga0315906, IMG submission 203526) | Freshwater fungal communities from buoy surface, Lake Erie, Ohio, United States - Buoy 2 MA122 | ecosystem: Environmental > Aquatic > Freshwater > Lake > Lake biofilm | place: USA...
CGCCCACGGACAACGCCCACGGACAACGCCCACGGACAACGCCCACGGACAACGCCCACGGACAACGCCCACGGACAACGCCCACGGACAACGCCCACGGACAACGCCCACGGACAACGCCCACGGACAACGCCCACGGATTTCACCGGCTCCACTGACACAAAAAGCCCCCGGCGGGAGCCGGGGGACTCCGGGTCGCGGTCCTTCCCGGGTGCCATGCGCCACGGTTTCGAACCGCGGAATCACGTGCCTTCATCCGGCATGGACGGCGGGATGGTGTTCATACCCGGTGTCCCCGGGTTGCCGCCCGGGGCTTCTTGGGCGCAGGCACGGACAACGCCCAGGATTACGCCCCCGGACGCACGGCCGAACCGGGCGTCAAAAATTTTTTTGTGACGCGGCCGCCGCGGCCGGCAACACACCCTGTGACGGACGGGACGCGGCCGAGCGGCGGCTGCGGCGGTCCGGGGAACGAGGGTTCGAGACGCGGATGGATCTGCTCGAGCAGCTCGGCGACGTGGCGGTGCCGGAAGTGCCGGCCGCCCGGGAGTTCACGGCGGGCGTGCGGCGGAAGCTGCACCCCCGGCTGCTGGCCCTGCACGTCGCGGAGTTCGCGGTCGGCGCGACCGTCTGGGGGGCGAGGCACATGCTGGTGGCACTGTTCGCGGCGGTGGTGTTCACGGTGACGGGGTCGTGGCCCCGCGCGGTGAAGCGGCTGCCGCCCCTGGCGAACTGACGACACACGACGATTCACCCGTCGGCACGGCTGCCGGCGGCCGGTTGGGTTGCGGGCCAACCGACACAATTCCCGCAGCGGAGGGGCCCGGCGGTCCACGAGGGACGGCCGGACGACGAAGGAGATGGCAATGACGACTTTCGCGGTGCTCGCGCAGACGGCTGCCGAGACGGCTCGGGAAACGGTGAACGCCTCACGGCAGGCGCTGGTCGACAGCTTCACCCAGGCGTGGAGCCAGGTGATCCTGCTGGCCCCGAAGATGGTGGCGATGGTCTCGGTGCTCGTGGTCGGCTACGTGCTGGCCCGGTGGTTCGGCGGCCTGATCACCGTCGTCACCGAGAAGCTCGGCCTGCAGACGGCCGCCGAGAAGAGCGGCCTGGCTAAGAGCATGCACGACGTCGGCATCCGTCGGCCGGTGCCGGCGATCGTCGGCGGCATCGTCTTCTGGCTGCTGATGAGCGTGTTCGTGATGGCGGCCTTCAGCATCCTCGGCCTGGAGAGCGTCTCCCTGGCCATGAAGGAGGTCGTGAACTACATCCCGAAGGTGCTCGTGGCGACGGTGGTGGTGGTCGTGGGCCTGCTGGCGGCGACGTTCGTCCGCGGCGTGGTGGCGACCAGTGCCGACCGCGTCGGGCTGTCGTACGCCGAGTACCTGGCCGGTGGCTGCTACTGGGTGCTCTCGATCCTGACCTTCATCGCCGCCTTCAACCAGCTCGGCATCCAGTTCGCGCTGCTCGAGAAGCTGATCCTCATCGGGTCGGCCGGTCTGGCGGCGGGCTTCGCCCTGGCCTTCGGGCTCGGCGGCCGCGACGTGATGGCGGGCATCCTCTCGGGCTACTACGTCCGCCAGCGTCTCCAGGCGGGAGACACGGTGAGCGTGGCCGGGTTCGAGGGCACGGTCCGCGAGGTGGGCCCGGTGGCCACGATCATCGAGACCCGCGAGGGTGGCCGCGTCTCGCGGCATTCGATCCCCAACTCGAAGATGCTGCAGGAGGCGGTCCGCTAGCTGTCCGTGGACAACGCCCTCCATGGCCTTTGTCCACGTGGCCGACCGGTGGAAACGCCGAGGGTTTCCCCGGTCGGCATTCCTCACATCCTGTTCGGGCAGACTTGTTCCACAGGCTGCCTATCAGGCTTCGCAACACGTGCTTCCAGCGGCGGCGGAGGCCGCCGGAAGCGAACGCACCGTGCCCTGAAGTCGGCCGGTGCGAGAACCACACGCGGGCCCGTGGTGCGCAACCGCCCCGGGTCCGCAGCCTTTTCCAAGCCGGCGGCGCCCGGCTACTGCCGCACGAGGACGCGGGAGCCGGGGCCGAGGATGTCGATCAGCTCGTCCAGGTCGCGGACCGACACGATCAGGCTCGACTGCGGCACGTTGTCGCTCACCGCAGTCGGGTCGTCCACCGCCTCGATCACGAGGCCCTCGCCGAGCACGATCGACCGCCGCAGGGTGGCCGCGCCGGCCGGAGCGGCCGCGCCGCGACTGACATCGACCACGGGCAGGGCGCCGCCCACGCGGGCGAGATACTGGCGACCGACGAGCACCGGAAAGCTGCCGGCGTAGTTGCCGCCGAGCTGCAGGCTCAACCGCCGCCGCGAGATGCTCACCACGGCGTCGAAGGGGCCGGGAATCACCTTGAGGTGCTCGCCGGGCACGAGCCGCAGCGGATCGCTGATGCCGTTGATCTTGGCCAGCAACTGCGGCCCCACGCCCAGCGTCGCCGCGATCGTGGCCAGCGTCTCGTCAGGAGCCACGACGTGCGGCGGCAGCAGCAGGTCCTGCTGGGAGTAGATCACCGTGCCGGCCAGTTGACCGAGCAGGTCTTCGAGCCGCTGGCTCTCCTCCAGGCCGAGCGACGGGTCGTCATACCACACCGAGAGCCCCGCCAGGGCCTCGGCATAGCGGCCGGCGGTGAGCTTCTCATGGGCATCGGTCCAGGCGGTGGCGAACGCCGCCGAGGAGGCCGACCCGCTCCGCGGCGCGGGGGCCGGCACGGTCGCCGGTGGCGGCACCGCGGCGGGCAGGCCCGGCATGGGCAGGGTGGCGTAGCGGTCCGGCCGCGTGGCCGAATCGGCCGACACGCGTATCTCGTCCGCGGCAGGCGGCATGGACGATTGCGGATTCAGGTAGGTCGGCGGCTGGTCGGCCACGGCGGCGACGGTGGCGCCGGCGGCGGCCGTGGCCGCAACCGCTGCCGCTGCACGGCCCGCGATGGGCGCCGACAACGGGCCGCCGGCGGCAGCCGGAGTCACGGCGGGCACCTGCGCGACAAACGGCGGCGGGGGGACTTGGGGCGGTGCGAACGCGGGCGTGGCGGGAGCGACGGGGGCGGCGACCGGCGGAGCCGCGACGACCGGCGCCGGCTCGAACGGGGGCGGGGCGGCAGGCAGTTCGACCTGAGGAGCCGCCGCCGGCGCGGCGGCGAAAGGCGGAGCCTCGCTGGCGGCCGTTCCCTCGACGGCCGCCGTGGGGCCCTTCTGCACGACCGAGTAGGCGCCGTAGAGGATGGTGCCGAAGAGGACCAGCACCACCAGAGGCTTGATCGCTTCCATGGAATCGGATTCCTGTTCGCGACGGCTGGACGACTTTGACCGCGTGGCCATAGACCCGGCTTTCCTGGGGGTGGGGGGGCGGGGATCGTACCGACCGTCCCAGAGCGGGGCCAGACCGCTTCCACCCCGGAAAACACGGCCCGGGTTGTCGGATTGGGCTGGTGCCCGCCCCGCCCGCGCCGGCAGCGCCAGCACCCGGCGGATCGCCGCCGACCATCGACACCGCGTATATTCATGGCGTCGTCGCCGGAAGCGAACTCGTCCCGCAGGGCCGCGGATGCAAGAGCCACCGCGAGGAGATTCGGTCCATGCGTTCGCAAGACGTTGATTCAGGTCGGGTGCGTGACGTGGTCGCCGTCGTGCTGGCAGGCGGCAAGGGCTCGCGGCTCGATCCGCTGACCCGCGACCGGGCCAAGCCGGCCGTGCCCTTCGGCGGCATCTACCGGATCGTGGACTTCGCCCTCTCCAACTGTCTCAACAGCGGCCTGCGGCGAATCCTGCTGCTCACGCAGTACAAGGCCAGCAGCCTCGACCGCCACCTCAACCTCGGCTGGCATCGGTTCTTCTGCCGGGAACTCGGCGAGTTCCTCGACGTTCTCCCGCCGCAGCAGCGGGTGGATGAGCACTGGTACCAGGGCACCGCCGACGCGGTCTACCAGAACATCTATTCCCTGGAGATGGCGGCGCCGCGGCTGGTCGTCGTCCTCGCCGGCGACCACATCTACAAGATGAACTACCAGTCGCTCGTCGATGCCCACGAGGCGAGCGGGGCCGACGTCACGATCGGCGCGCTCCCGGTGCCGCGGGCGGCGGCCGCCGAGTTCGGCACGATGGAGGTCGATGCATCGGGCCGGGTCCGCGAGTTTCGCGAGAAGGTGGCCGACCCGCCGCCGATGCCCGGCGCGCCGCACCTGGCGTTGGCGTCGATGGGCATCTATTGCTTCTCCGCCGACTTCCTCCTCGAACAGCTCCGCCGCGACGCGGCCGATCCGCTCAGCCGCCACGACTTCGGCCACGACATCCTCCCGGCTGTGATCGGCACGCATGCCGTGCACGCCTTCCCGTTCCGCGACGAGAACCGCAAACGCGACGCCTACTGGCGCGACGTCGGCACGATCGACGCCTATTACGAGGCCAACATGGACCTCGTCGACGTCGATCCGCAGCTCAACCTCTACGACGAGCACTGGCCGATCCGCACCCACCATCCCGCCTACCCGCCGCCGAAGTTCGTGTTCGCCGGCGAGGGCCCCGACGCCCGCCGCGGCGAGGCGACCGACAGCCTGGTCTGCCCCGGCGCCATCGTGTCCGGCGGCCGCGTCACCCGCTCGATCATCGGGCCGGGCGTCCGCGTCAACAGCTTCGCCCGGATCGAGGAGAGCATCCTCTTCGAGGGCGTGAACGTCGGCCGGCACGCGGTCGTCCGCCGCGCGATCATCGACAAGGGAGTGCACGTGCCCCCCGGCGCCACCGTCGGCGTCGATCACGAGGAAGACGCCGCCCGCGGGCTGGCGGTTTCGGCCGAGGGAGTGACGGTCGTTCCCAAGGGCTTCTGCTTCGAGTCGAATCTGGTCGCCGCGCCCGCCGGCTGACCCGCCTGCCGCCCATTCCGCCATGCCGATCCGCAACCTCGTCTTCCTCGCCGTCGCCGCGATCGTCTGTCTGGCATCCTGGGCGGCCCGCGAGCGGGATGCCCGTGCCCGACGGTTCGGCGAGGTGCTGGGCCACATCGACCGTGCCTACCTCGAGCCGGTCGATGGCGAGGCCCTGTTCGCCACCGCGGTCGAAGCCACGGTCGCCAAGCTCGACGAGCACTCGGCCTTTCTCCGCGGCGCCGCCCGCGACGACCTCGAGTCGCTGCTCGACCAGCAGTTCGGCGGCGTGGGCCTGGAGCTCGGCATCGACGACCGCACGCGGGCGGTGACGGTGCTCGCGCCGCTGCCCGGCTCGCCCGCCTGGCGGGCCGGGATCGTCGCCGGCGACGTGATCGAGGCGATCGACGGCACCGCGACCGCGGGCCTCCCGCTCCGCACGGTGATCGGACGGCTGCGAGGCCGGCCCGGAGAGTCGGTGCGGCTCCGCGTGGTCTCCCGGTCACCGACCGACACGCTCGATCCGGGCGCCGCTCCCACGAGTTCCAGCCGCGAGGTCGCCCTCGTGCGGGAGACCGTGAAGGTCGAAAGCGTCCTCGGCGACCGTCGGCGTCCGGACGGCTCGTGGCAGTGGATGCTCGAGGACGAGCCCGGCATCGCGCTGGTCCGGATCGTGTCGTTCGGCGAGCACACCGCCGCCGACCTCGACGCCGCGATCGAGGCGCTCGACCGCGAGGCCGCGGGCCGGCTGCGCGGGCTGGTGCTCGATCTGCGCGGCAACCCGGGCGGCCTGCTCGGCGCGGCCGTCGACACCTGCGACCGTTTTCTCGACGAGGGCGTGATCGTGTCGACGGTGGGCCGGCGGGCCGGCGCGGCCGAGGCGGGCGTCACACGCCGCGCCGAGCCGGGGGCCGCATTGGCGGGCGTGCGCCTGGCCGTGCTCGTGGACGGGCTCACGGCCAGCGCCGCGGAGATCGTGGCGGCCTGTCTGCAGGACAACCGGCGGGCCACGGTGGTGGGCAGCCGCACCTACGGCAAGGGCACGGTGCAGTCGATCGTGCCGCTGTCCGACGGGCGGAGCCTCCTCAAGCTCACCACCTCGGAATATCTGCGGCCCTCGCGTGCCAACATCCACCGCCGCCCAGGTGACGGCGACGATGCCGTGTGGGGCGTGACTCCCGACGCCGGATTCGAGATCACGCCGCCGGCGGCGACCCTCGAACGCACGCGGGGCTGGCGGCGGGCCCGCGATCTGGGCGACCAGGGCCCGATGGCGTCCGCCGTGCCCCGGAGCATCGACCCGGTGCTCGCGACCGCGCTGCGGCTCTTCTCACGCCCGGCCACCGAGCTCGGCGGCGAGGAAGAAACTGCCGGCCACGCACACCAGCCCGCGGCCGGTGGCGAGTGAGCGGGCGAGCGTGACCGCCTCCCGTGGCGTGGCCGCGACCCGCGCGGGCGGCAGCCCGGCGAGCCGACACGCGGCCACGAGCCGTTCCACCGGCGCGGCCCGCGGATTCGTTGCATACCGCGTGACGACCACGTGATCGAAGCGGCCGGCGGCCGCGGCGAGCATCTCCTCGAGCTGCTTGTCGGCGCTGGCGGCGAACACGAGCACCCGCGGTCGGAGGCGGTCGAGCTCCGGCGCCAGGGTCGCGACGAGCGCCTGCATCGAGGCCACGTTGTGCGCCGCATCGACCACCGTCAGCGGCCGTGACGCCACCTGCTCGATGCGGGCGGGCAGCGTCGTGCGGGCCAGGCCGCTGGCGATCGCCCGCTCGGTCACCCGCCATCCCCGGGCGGCGAGCAGCCGCGCGGCGACGACCGCCAGCGCCGCGTTCTCCGCCTGATGCCGTCCCGCCATGGCCACGCGATATCGCACCGCCTCCCGATCGGCCGTGTGCACCTCCACCGCCGCACCCGCATCCGCATCATGGGCCACATGGGCGGCCGTGAAGTCGCGGCCGAGTTGGAGCAGCCGGGAGCGGCGCCGCGCGGCGGTCGCCATGATCACGCGGCGGGCGGCGGGATGCGTCGCCCCCGACACGACCGGACAGCCCCGTTTGATGATGCCCGCCTTCTCGCCGGCGATCCGCCCGATCGTCGGGCCGAGCAGGGCCATGTGGTCGAGGCTGATGCTCGTGATCACCGAGACCAGCGGCCGCGACACGTTCGTGGCGTCGAGCCGGCCGCCGAGACCCGTCTCCAGCACGGCGATGTCGACGCCCGCCCGCACGAAGTGCACGAGCGCCACCGCGGTCACGACCTCGAACCAGGTCGGCCCGCGGGCGCCACGTCGGGCCGCCGCCGCGTCGAGCCGCTCCACGGCCGGGATCACGGCGTCGAATGCGGCGACCAGATCGACCGCCGCGATCGGCCGGCCGGCCACGCAGATCCGCTCCTCGATCGCGTGCACGTGGGGCGACATGTAGCGGCCAACGCGATGGCCGGAATCCTCGAGGATCGAAGCGAGCATCGCCACGGTCGATCCCTTGCCCTTGGTGCCGGCCACGTGCACGACCGGCAGCCGCTCGTGCGGGCCGCCGACCGCCGCCAACAGCCGCCGCATGCGGGCCAGACCGAAGGGGGCCGCCGCGGCCGACCCGGGAGGCGTCCGTTCGAAGTTGATGCGTTGGTCGAGCCAGGCAATGGCGGCCGCACGATCGCTTCCAGGCCGTCGTCCAGCCTCCCGCTGCTCGCCGCTTCGCCGCCTTCCCATCTTGTGCAGGCTCCCGGGCCTTCGGTCGCAGGCTCCGCGCCGAACCGAGGGCTTCGCCACCAGTCTATCCGCGGTGGCTGCGGCGGCCCGAGGGTCTGCGATCCAAAGCGGCCTTGACCACCCGCGCGGGTTTCCGGACCCTCCTCAGCCATGTCGATCTCCCGCTTCCAACCGAACCGTGCCTGCACCGCCGTGGCGGCGCTCGTGCTGCTGCTCGCGCACCAAGCCCGCGGCCAGGAGCCGGTCCCGCAGGCCCTGCCGATGCCGCCGATGTACATCCCCGACCCGGCCGCGCCGGGCGGCATGGCCGGCATGCCCCCGTCGGTCGCTGCCGATATCCTGCCGGACTGGCCGCGCTGGTTCGCGGGTGCGAGCGGACTGGTCATGACCCGCACGCTTCCCGGCGGCACGGCCGTGATGGAGCCGGTGGGGGGCACGCAGCTCACCACGGCGGATGCCGCGGCCAGCTGGCCCGGTGGCGTCGACCTCCACGTCGGCCGCTGGTTCGGCGACCGGCAGCAGCATGCGATCGAGCTCATCTACTGGGGCGTGTACGGCCTGGGCACGTCGGCGGGCGTGGCCGCCAGCCCCCCGGTCCTCGATACGATCCCGCACACGCCCGGCGTGACCATCGCCGGCCTGCCTGCCGCGTCGTACCTGCAGAACGCCGCCGGCCAGACGATTGGCCGCGCCGACGTGGTCAACGACGTCGAAATCAACTGGGTTTACTCCCTCTGGGAGCGGCCGGAGTTCCTGCCGCGGGATCGGCGGGTGAACCTCATGTGGCTGGCCGGCTTCCGCTACTTCGGCCTGGGCGACACGCTCACGCTCACGACCACACCGGGCAATGCCGCCCTCGCACCGCCCGCCCTGTCGGTGGCCACGGCCAACAACATCTACGGCGCCCAGGTCGGGGCCAAGTTCGACTGGCTGTTCCTGCCGGGGCTGCGATTCAACGTCGTGCCGAAGTTCATGATCGGCGGCAACGCGGTGACCAACACCACGGCGCTCGACACCGCGGCCGGCAATCCCGCCCTCTTCGCCTCCGGCGCGCCGGTGAGCGTGCATCAGACGCTCGGCGTCTTCTCCTGGCTCGGCTCGGTGGACACGGGCCTGGCCTGGGACGTGACCGACCACTGGACGCTCTCGATCGGCTACCGCGTGGTGGGCGTGGGCAACGTGGCCCAGGCGGACTATCAGTGGCCCGCGCTCCTCGCCGCCCCGGGCACGCTTCCGGGCCTCGGCGCCACGTCGAGCACGATCATCCACGGCGGCTTCGCCGGCTTCGAGGGCCGGTACTGAATTCACGGCTGTCGGGCCATCCATGGCCCCGACAGCCTTGGGCCGTCGCGGCGAACGCCAAGGGTTCGCCGAACGGCCGGGCGGCCGCACCTCCGGGCGGCCGTGGCCGCCGCGGAGCGGCGGCGGCGTGGCGGCTCGACGCGGCGTCGAGCCGAGCGACGCCGAGGCAGTTCCCGCGCACGCGGCGCGGCCTACGGCCGCTGCGTGCCCGAAGCGTGTTTTCCGGATCACACTTGAGCCTCGTGCACGAACGACTCCCGGGCAACGAAGGTCCGGGAGGGGTTGCCCATGCCCCGGGAGCCGGCGTGGCTGACCAGCGCAGCCATGGATGGCGGAGCGCAGGCAGCCTCGAGTGAGCGGAGGCCAGGATGGCCGCAGCGCACGTCCGGCGATGGGGCGTGGGCAACCCCGACCAGCGTCACGCGTGAGGTTCAAGTGTGAAGCGTAGAATGTGAGGGAATACGCGCCGCTTCCCCCGCACCAATCCGCATGCCGCTCGGCTCGCGGCTCGGGCTTCACGGACACTCACGCCGCCCGCCGCGGCCCCTTTCCCATCGCGATCCGGTGGCTAGCTGCCCGTGGAAAAAGCCCTCCATGGCCTTTTTCCACTTGAGCGACCGCAGGATTCGCAGACCTCGGCGCAGCCGAGGCAACGCCGAGGGTTTCCTGGGTCGCTGGCCGTCGCATCCTGCTCGGGCAGACTTGTTCCACAGTCTGCTAGGATTGGGACATGAACACTCCCCAGCCAGCCTGCGACCTAACCGGCAAGAAGTGCGTCCCCTGCGAAGGAGGCGTGCCCCGCTACTCCGCCGCCGAGGCCGAGGCGCAGATCGGGCAGCTCCCCGCCTGGCGGCTCACCCACGACGGCACGCGGATCCGCCGCGACATCCGCCTGAAAAACTTCCGCGAGGCCGTGAAACTGGTCAACAACGTCGCCGCCCTCGCCGAGCGGGAACAACACCATCCCGATCTGCATATCGAGGGCTACCGCAACGTGTGGATCGAGATCTTCACCCACGCCATCGGCGGCCTGTCCGAGAACGACTTCATCCTCGCGGCCAAGATCGATCAGGTCACGCCGGCCTGACGAGCGGCTGCGATCGAGGGTGGGCGGCGGTCTCCGACCGTCGTGCCCGGCCTGTGGCACGACGACCCGGATTCGCAAGCCTGGAGGCTTGCGCCACGGCTGCCCCTTGAGCCGCATGCCTCCAGGCATGCGAAATCGGCCTGTGGCACCACGACCCGGATTCGCAAGCCTGGAGGCTTGCGCCACTGGGTGCGGCGTGTCAGCCGCCGCAGTAGTCGATCGCTCGGGCGATCTCGCTCTTGAGATCCTTGCGGGCCACGATCCGGTCGATGAAGCCGTGCTCGAGGAGAAACTCGCTCGTCTGAAAACCCTTCGGCAATTCCACGCGGATCGTGGCCTTGATCGTGCGCGGGCCGGCGAAGCCGATCAGGGCCCGCGGCTCGGCGAAGCATAGGTCGCCGAGCGACGCGAAACTGGCCGCCACGCCTCCCATCGTCGGATTCGTGAGCACCGAGATGAACAGGCCACCGGCCTGCGAGTAGCGGGCCAGCGCCGCCGACACCTTCGCCATCTGCATCAGCGAGAGGATGCCCTCGTGCATCCGGGCGCCGCCTCCGGATGCACTGATGATGATCAGCGGCAGCTTCTCGACGGTGGCCCGCTCGACGAGCCGCGCCAGCCGCTCGCCCACCACGCTTCCCATGCTGCCCATGATGAACGAGGAGTCGGTCACGCCGCAGGCCACGCGGCGGGCGCGGATCATGCCGCTGCCGGTGAGGGCGGCGTCGGAGAGCCCCGTCCGCTTCTGCTCGGCCACGATCCGCTCGGCGTAGGGCTTCTTGTCGCGGAACCCGAGCGGATCGGTAGGCCGCAGATTCGCGTCCCACTCCTCGAACGTGCCGGCGTCCAGGAGCTGCGTGATCCGCTCCTTGGCCGACACGTACCAGTGGAACCCGCACTGCGGGCAGACGTTGAGCAGTTCTTCGGCTTCCTTGCGGTAGATCGTGGCCCCGCAGCCGCCGCACTTGAGCCACAGGCCCTCCGGCACGCCGCGCTTCTCGCGCGGCCCGCGGGCCGCGCCGGACCCGCGCTCGTCGCGCACGGCGGCATCCCGATCGGGGGCGGGGACCTTGTCACGGACGGCGGGTCCGCTCACTTCGGCAGGGCTGGCTGTGGGGCGTCGGCGTTCCATGCTTGCTCTTCCGGATCGGGGCGTCGATCACCCCGGCGCTGGCGTCGCAGTGTAGCCCGCGGGCGGCCGGCGCCGCTGCGCCGACTGTCCGCGGACAAAGTCGTCCATGACCGCGTTCGGACTCCGTCAGCCCGCGGCCGTTTGCGTCCGCCGGCGGTGGGAGGGCTTCCACTGGGCCGCGACGGGGAGCACGTCGACGGGCGGCCGCTCGGCTTCGTGATGCCACAGGTCTCCCATCGACTCGCCCGACACGAGCCAGCGAACGATCCGATCGAGCGGCTGCGGCACAACCAGGGCCACCCGCCCGGAGGGGTGCCGCCGCACCAGTTTTTCCAGCGCGTTTTCCACCCGCTCGCACGCCTCCTCGAGGAGTTCCCCCTCCGGCGGCGCCACCGCCCAAGGGTTGTCCTGCCACTGCCGATGGAGCCGCGGCTGCTTCCGACGGATCTCATCCACGAGCATGCCCTGCCAGAGCCCCTGATCGAGGTTGTGCATGTCCGCGAGGCGGCGCGGCCGCAGGCCGCAAGCGGCACCGACGATCCGGCTGGTCTCGATGGCACAGGCACTGCCCGACGTGTAGATGGCGTCGGGGGCGGCGGCCGCGAGCAGTTCCGCGGCCCGCGCCGCATCGCTGCGGCCGGCGTCGCACAGCGGGATGTCGAGGGTGCCGCGAATCCGCCCCTGGCGGTCATAGTCGGTGGCACCGGAGCGGATCACGATCAAGTGGTCGGGCACGGGAGGTGAAGGTCTCCAGGAGGAATCGACGCGGCCCGATCAGGCGGCGTTTCGCGCGATCGCCTCGAGTTCGGCGATGGCGCGGGCGTAGTCACGAGAACGAATGATGGAACTGCCGGCGACGATCAATTCGGCACCGGCCTCGGCCACCGCCCCGACGGTGTCGGCCGCGATGCCCCCGTCGACGCCGAGGCGGAAGGCGGCGCCCGTGCGGCTGCGGATCTCCGCCAGCCGGGCCAGCTTCTCGACCGCCACTGGATTGAACCGCTGCCCGCCGTAGCCAGGCTCGACGCTCATCACGAGCACGCCGTCGCAGGCGTCGAGATGGGGCTCGATCCGCTCGACGGGCGTCTCGGGGCTGATGGCCAGGTGCGCGCGGGCGCCGAGAGACGAGATCGCCTCCAGCGCCTGCCGCGGGTCGGATAGGCCCTCCACGTGGACGGTCACGATGTCGGCTCCGAGCTTGACATAGTCGGCCAACGACCGCTCCGGCTCCTCGATCATCAGGTGCACCTCGATCGGCACCTTCGCGGCGCGGCGGACGGCCTCGACGACCACCTGCCCGTAGGTGAGCTGGGGCACGAACCGGCCGTCCATGACGTCGAGGTGCAGGGCAGCCGCCCCGGCCGCCTCCAGCCGCTCCACCTCGCGGGCGAGGTGGCCAAAATCGCACAGCAGCAGAGCGGGCAGCACCACTGGACCGTGGGCCTCCAACGTCGCCGTAACCCGATCGAAGGCGTGTCCAGCCGGAGCGTTCACGTGCATGCGGAAGGGCGTGTGACCCGAGCTGCCATGCCCGGAAGTCGTCGAACACGATTCTACCACAACCGCTCCAAAAGCCTGCTTTCAACCCCGCAAACATCGCCGTAAAAGCATGAGCGACAGACACTTGCGACACACGAACCGCCCCTCTGCAGCGGCGGTCTTTGACCGTCGTGCCCGGTGTCCCAGGGTTTCCACCCGGGGCTTCTCGGTCCGCGCGTCATGCGCACAAAAAAGCCCCCGGCGGAAGCCGGGGGACTCCGGGTGGCATGCCTTCCCAGGTGCCATGCGATGTGGATTTAAACCGGGAAATTGCATGCCATCATCCGGCATGGATGGCGGGCTCGTTGTCGTGCCCGGTGTCCCCGGGTTTCCACCCGGGGCTTCTTGAAACGGTGACGAAACCGAGCCCCGTCTGCCGTAGAATCACGTCGCCCATCGGATCCCGCACTGCAACCGGCCGGACGCCGACCGAGGAGACCATGCCGATGACCGCATCCGCCGCCGATCGGGCCGCCGCCAGCCTCACCGAGGCGGCGCGGTTCCACGACTACCGCTACGCCTCGAACCCGCTGGCCGACGGCACGCTGCCGCCGATCCCGGCCGCCCAGTGGGCCGCCGATCTCCATGAGCGCGGGCCGACGCAGACGCTGCCGCTCGACACGAGCGGCCAGCTCGGCTGCCCGGGGCCGGCGACCACGCCCGGCCTGTGTGCGAACTTCATCCACGTCTGCCCGGGCGACGGCCTGATCACCGACGCCAACGCCACGAGCCAGTTGTTCTTCGTGATGCGCGGGACGGGCGTGAGCCGGCTCGACGACGGCCCGGATGTGAGCTGGAAAGCCGGAGACCTGTTCACGCTGCCGGCCCGGTCGCGGGCCACGCACGTGGCGACGGACGACGCGGGCCTGTACTGGGTCCACGACGAGCCGCTGCTCCGCTACCTCGGCGTCGAGGCCAGCCAGCGACAGTTCTCCCCCACTCACTACCGGCGTGAGGCGATCATGGAAGCGCTCGACGCCGTGATCCGCGATCCGTCGAGCGCCGCCGCCAACCGGCTCAGCGTGCTCCTCGGCAACCGGCTGTTTCCGCGAACGCTGACCATCACGCACGTCGTGTGGGCGATGTTCGGTCTCCTGCCGGTCGACGCCGTGCAGGCGCCGCATCGCCACCAGTCGGTGGCGGTCGACCTCGTCGTCGATGCCCGCCCCGGCTGCTACACGATGGTGGGCCGCACGCTCGACAAGGAGGGACGGATCAAGGACGGGCAGCGGTTCGACTGGAAGCCGCACTCGGTGTTCGTGACCCCGCCCGGGCTGTGGCATTCCCACCACAACGAGTCAGGGCATCCGGCCCACATCCTCCCCATTCAGGACGCCGGCCTGCACACCCACCTGCGGACGCTCGACATCCGCTTCGCCCGGGCCCTCACCGGCGGGGCCTGCGAGGTGGTGGAGTCGGCCGGCTGACGGCCCGCTGGAGCGGCAGTGGTTGTCTGGAGGCAAAACATCGCATCGTGCGATTTTTGCCTGGCGGGCCTCCGCCCGGAGGTACCAACCCGGCCATCCCGGCCTGGCGCTCACACAAAAAGCCCCCGGCGGAAGCCGGGGGACTCCGGGTGGCATGCCTTCCCAGGTGCCATGCGATATGAGACTGAACCGGGAAATGGCATGCCGTCATCCGGCATGGATGGCGAGCTGGTTTTCGTGCCCGGTGTCCCCGGGTTGCCACCCGGGGCTTCTCGGACCACACGCGCCATAGACACACAAAAAGCCCCCGGCGGAAGCCGGGGGACTCCGGGTGGCATGCCTTCCCAGGTGCCATGCGATATGAGCTTGAACCGGGAAATGGCATGCCGTCATCCGGCATGGATGGCGAGCTGGTTTTCGTGCCCGGTGTCCCCGGGTTGCCACCCGGGGCTTCTCGGTTCAGAACGCTGCGTCACTGGACAGGCGGACCACGCCAATCACCGGTGGCCGAGAAGCCAGGCCAGCAGGCCCTTCTGCACGTGCATCCGATTGGCGGCCTCCTCCACGACCACGCTCTGCGGGCCGTCGATCACCTCGTCGGTGACCTCCTCGCCGCGGCGGGCCGGGAGGCAGTGCATGAACAGGGCGTCGGGGCAGTGCCGCATCAGCGCGGCATTCACCTGATACGGGGCGAAGGCCCGCAGCCGGGCCGCCTGCTCCCGCTCCTGTCCCATGCTCGCCCAGACATCGGTGTAGACGACGGCCGCATCCTTGACGGCGGCCACCGGGTCTTCGGTCTCCACCACCGCGGCGTCGGGCAGGAGCGTGCGGAGGTGGTCGCGGAAGGCGGCGTCGAATTGGTAGGCCGCCGGCGCCGCCAGCACGAACCGCATCCCCAGCTGCCCGCACAGCACCGCCAGCGACCGGGCCACGTTGTTGCCGTCGCCCACGAAGGCCAGCGTCAGCCCCGCCACGCGGCCCACCCGCTGCCGCAGCGTGTACAGGTCGGCCAGGGCCTGACAGGGATGGCAGTAGTCGGAGAGCCCGTTGATCACCGGCACGCTCGACACGGCGGCCAGCTGCGTGATCGTGTCGTGGGCCTTCGAGCGGCAGACGATCGCATCGACATACTCGCTGAGCACGCGGCCGAAGTCGGCGATGCTTTCCCGCGACGAGGCGAAGCCCGTATCGGCCCCCATGAACAGGCTCGTGCCGCCGAGATGGGCCATCGCCGCCTGAAAGCTGACCCGCGTCCGCAGGCTCGGCTTTTCGAAGACGAGGGCCAGCACGCGGCCGGGCAGGAGCGCGTCGCGGCGGCCCGCATCGTGCTTCTCCTGGAGGTCGCGCGAGATCGCGAACACCGCCTCGACTTCGGACGCTGTCAGATCCTCGGGAACGATCACGTGCCGCATGATGTTCAGCTCCGACCCGCCACCTCGGTGATCGCCGCGCACAGCCGGTCGCAGCCCTCGTCCACCTCGGCCACGGAAATATTCATCGCCGGGAGGAGGCGGATCACCCGCCCCTGCGTGGCGTTGACGAGCAGGTTTCGCTCCAGGGCGGCCTGGACGACCGCCGCCCCGTCGATCGAGAGTTCCACGCCGATCATCATGCCGATCACGCGCACGTCGCGGACGACATCGCAGCCGGCCTGGAAGGCGGTGAGCCGCTCGCGGAACCGGGCCGCCACCTCGTCGACGTGGGTCAGGAGCCCCTGAGCCTCGATCATCTCGATGGCGGCGATCCCGGCCGCGGCGGCGAGCGGATTGCCGCCGAACGTGGCCGCATGCATGCCCGGCCGCAGGTGCTTCGCCAGGTCCACGGTCGTCAGCATCGCGCCGCCGGCCACGCCCGCACACAGGCTCTTGGCGAGCGTCATCACGTCGGGCACGACCCCGAAGTGCTGGTAGCCGAACCACTTGCCGGTGCGACCGCAGCCGCACTGCACCTCGTCGAACACCAGCAGCAGGTCGCGCTCGTCGCAGATCCGCCGCAGCCCTGCGAGGAAGCCGGCCGGCGCCGGCACCACGCCCCCCTCGCCGAGGATCGGCTCCACGAGGATCCCGCCGGTCTGGTCGTCGATGATCTTCTCGACCGCCTCGAGGTCGCCGTGCGGCGCGTACTGAAAGCCGGCCAGCATCGGCCCCAGCCCCTCGTGATATTTCGGCTGGGCGGTCGCCGTCACGCTCCCCATCGTGCGGCCGTGAAAGCCGCCGCGGAAGGTGACGATCTTGTACTTGCGGCCGTCGGTCCGCAGCCGCACGAGTTTGATCGCCGCCTCGTTGGCCTCGGTGCCGGAATTGCAGAAGAAGGCCTGGCCGCCGAACGACCGCTCGGAGAGCCGCCGGGCCCACTCCCCCTGCGGCTCGGTGTACCAGGTGTTGGGCACATGGATCAGCTTCGCCACCTGCTCCTGCACGGCGCGGACCACCGGCTCGGGGCAGTGGCCGAGCAGGTTGCAGCCCCAGCCGGGAAAGAGGTCGAGGTATTCGTTGCCCTCGGCGTCCCAGACGAGCGAGCCGGCCCCGCGGACCAGGCAGACGGGAAACCGCCGGTAGTTGGGCACGACGTAGCGGCTGAAGGTGTCGATGACGGCCTGCGTCTTGGCGCCGAGGGCGGGCGACGCGGAATCGATGGTGGCCATGAACGATGCTCCAGAGGGGCGTGCGATGCCGGTGGGTCAGCGGCCGGCTGCCGCCGGGGCGACGGCCCGGGCGGATAAGGAGACGGCGTCGTCGCGCACGAGCTCCGTGCCCACGCCGCTGGTCGTGTAGATCTCGAGGAGGAGCGAGTGCCGCAGGCGGCCGTCGATGATGTGGATCTTCTTCACGCCCTGCTCGAGCGTCGCCAGGCAGCCCTCGATCTTGGGGATCATGCCGGCCGAGATCGTGCCGTCGGCGATCAGCCGCCGGGCCTCGGCGGCGGTCAGCGAGTGGATCAGGCTCTCGGGGTCGTTGACGTCGCGGAGCACGCCGGGGATGTCGCTCAAGACCACCAGCTTTTCCGCGCCGATCGCCGCGGCCACGGCGGTGGCGGCGGTGTCGGCATTGACGTTGAGCTTCTCACCCTCGTCGGTCTGGGCCATCGAGGGGATGACCGGCACCTGGCCGGCGTAGGTGAGGTTGTCGATCGTGAGCCGGTCCACGCGGGTCACCTCGCCCACGTTGCCGAGATCGACCGGGCCGTCGGGCCCGTCGAGCACGAGCTTGTCGCCGAACAGCACGTTGGTGGAGAGGAAGTTGAGCGACATCGCCCGACCGCCGTACTCCTCGATCCGGGCCACGAGCTCGTGGTTGAGATCCGTGGCGAGCACCTGCTCCACGATCGCGAGGGTCGCCGCGTCGGTAAACCGGCGGCCCTGCACGAACCGGGGCACGATGCCCGCGGCGTCCATGGCACGACTGATCGCCTTGCCGCCGCCGTGCACGACCACGATCCGCATGCCGAGCGTCGACAGGAAGACGATGTCGATCAGCAGGTGGCGGAGCGAGTCGGGGTGCTCGACGACGCTGCCGCCGAGCTTGATGACGGTGGTCGTGTCACGGAACTTGCGGATCCAGCCGAGGGCCTCGATGAGCGTGTCGGCCTTCTGGATGGCCTTCTGCTGGGCCTTGCTGACGGAGGAAGAACTGGGCACGTCGCGAACGGTGCTCCGGCGGGGGGCGATGCAAAAACGAAGCCTGACAGTCTACCAGCCCGTCGGGAATGCGAAACGGCCCGGCCGCGGCGGCAGAGGCGGCTTTTGGCCGGGCAAAACTCGCGTTTACAACCCGCCGCCCGGTCGCCTAACTTTCCACGACCGCACAGTTCCCCAAACCGGCTCACCGGAGAAGTCCGCCCATGATTCGCATCTTCCGCCCCGCCCGGCCGACGGCCCGCCGTAGCGGCACCGTTTCCCGGTCCCTGTTCAACGTGGGCCTGGAGCGGCTCGAGTCACGGCAGCTGCTGGCCGTGGACGTCACGACGCTCGCCGACTCCGGCGCCGGTTCGCTCCGCGCCGCGATCGCGGCGGTGAACTCGGGTGGCAAGGCCGACACGATCGTGTTCAAGAACCTCTCCGCCGGCACGATCTACGCCCTTTCGACCTTCCCCACGCTCGCCGTCTCCGGCACCAGCTTCCAGTTCTCCGGCACCACGACGGCGATCACGCTCGACGGCTCCGGCGCGGGCGCCGGCGGCGACGGCCTGATCATCGGCGCGGGTGTCAACACGATCGGCTTGAGCGGCATCGTGCTCACCATCCAGAACTTCGCCGAGAACGGCCTCTCGTTCGCGGGCGGCTCGACGGGCACGACGATCGACGGCATCGCGCTGCGGCTCAACGGCTTCAACGGCATCCAGTTCGCCGGCGGCAATTACTCGGGCACGACCGTCCGCAACACGCAGATCAGCGACAACGGCCGGGCCGGCATCGTCACCGCCGCGGCCGCCACCGGCCTGACGCTCGGCGGCACGCTCGCCAACCAGGGCAACAACATCTACGGCAACGGCACGCACGGCATCGAGCTGGCGGGCGGGGCCTACACCGGCTCCTCGATCGTCGGCAACCGGATCGTGGACAATGACCAGTGCGGCATCGCCACCGCCGGCGGCGTCTCCAGCCTGACGATCGGCGGCACCACGGCGACCGCTGCCAACACGATCGCCATCAACACCGCCAGCGGCATCCAGCTCGGCCCCGGCAGCTACACGGGCACCACAATCCAGGGCAACACGATCTCGCTCAACGAGGCGGCGGGGATCACCTTCGCCGTCGCGGGCGGATCGGCCACGGGCCTCACGATCGGCGGCCCCGCGGCGGGGGCCGGCAACGAGATCAGCGGCAACGGCACCGCCGGCCTGCTCGTCTCCGCCGGCACCTACACCGGCACCCTCGTGCAGGGCAACTCGATCACGGGCAACACGACCGCGGGCGTGTCGCTGGCGCCCGCGGCGGCCGGCACCGTCTCCGGCCTCACGATCGGCGGCACGGCGGCCGGCACCGGCAACGAGATCGAGGCCAACGACGCCGTCGGCCTGCTCGTCGGCCCGGGCACCTACACGAGCACGCTCGTGCAGGGCAACACGATCCAGTCCAACGGCAGCCACGGCGTGAGCCTGGCGGCGGCGGCGGGCACGATCGCGTCGCTGACGATCGGCGGGAGCACGGCGGCCGCCAACACGATCACCGGCAACTCCGGCGACGGCGTCAACGTGGCGCCGGGCACGTTCACGTCCACCGCCGTGCAGGCCAATACGATCTCGTCGAACACCGGGGCCGGCGTGCGGCTGGCGCCCGGCGGCGGGAGCCTGGTCGGCCTGACCGTCGGCGGCACCACGAAGACCCCGCTCGGCAACACGCTCGTGGGCAACACGGCCGGCGGCGTGGTGGCCGAGGCCGGCACCTACACCGGCACGCTCGTGCAGGGCAACCAGATCAGTGGCAGCGCGGTGGGCGTCTCGCTGACCGCCGCCCAGGAGATCACCATCGGCGGCGCCACGTCCGACCTCGGCAACACCGTCACCGGGGCCACGACCCAGGGCCTGTTCGCCACCGGCACGCTGACGAAGGCCGCCGCGTCGTTCAATGTCCTCACCAACAACGCCACCGGCGCGGAGCTGCAAGACGCCACCGGCTTCACGTTCGGCAACACCGGCGTGGGCAACCGGATCACCGGCGGCAGCCGCGGCATCGTCGCCCGGGGCGTGCTCGACAACAGCCAGGTGCTGGGCAACACGGTCAGCGGTCCGGGCACCGGCATCCTGCTCGTCGACGCCCGCGGCTCCGCCTCGACGGCCCCGTTCCGCGTCGGCACGACCGCCACGGCCGCCGGCAACGGCGTGGGCAACAACGTCACGGCCACGACGCTCGGCCTGCACGCCCGCGGCGCCCTGGCCAACACGTTCGTCGCCGGCAACCTCTTCAAGGCCACGGCGGCCGGCGGCAACGGGGCGGCGCTGGTCAACGCCGCGGCCCTCACGCTCGGCGGATTCAACGCCGGCGACGGCAACATCCTCACGGCGGGCCTGGGCAACGGCCTGTACGCCACCGGCCTGTGCAACGGCACCCGCGTGTATCGCAACAACATCACCGCCAGCCAGTACGGCATCGTGCTCGACAGCGCCCGCAACCTGTTCGTCGGCTTCCTCTACAACCCGGCGGTCGGGAATCTCGTGCAATACAACCAGGTGGGCCTGTTCACGACCGGCGTCAACACGGGCACGGGCGTGACCTACACGAATTGGTTCCGCAACGTCCGCCGGCAGATCAACGGCGGCAACGTCTTCATCTTCCCGGCGTGAGCCGGTGGCATGGACCACGGGGCGGCCTTCATGCCCGGTGTCCCCGGGTTTCCACCCGGGGCTTTTTGGGTCGCGCGCGTTACTCACACAAAAAGCCCCCGGCGGAAGCCGGGGGACTCCGGGTCGCATCTCTTCCCGCTTGCTATGCGATGCGGGTTTGAACCGGTGCATCACCTGAAATCGTCCAGCATGGACCACGGGGCGGCCTTCGTGCCCGGTGTCCCCGGGTTTCCACCCGGGGCTTTTTGGGTCGCGCGCGTTACTCACTCAAAAAGCCCCCGGCGGAAGCCGGGGGACTCCGGGTCGCATGCAATCCCGCGTGCCATGTCTTCCCGGTTTCCATGCGCTGCTCCACACGGAGCGTGCGAAAGCCGGCCGCCACCCTCTACACTTCCCGCATGCGAATCCTCCTGACCGGGGCGACGGGCTACGTGGGCGGCGTGCTGCTGGACGAGCTCCAGCGCCAGGGCCACGTCGTGCGCTGCCTCGCCCGCCGGCCGGGGAAACTCGCCGGTCGCACGACCGCCACGACCGAGGTCATGGCCGGCGACGCCTCCAACCCGGACGACCTCGCCCGGGCCTGCGCGGGTGTGGACGTGGCCTACTGGCTCGTCCACTCGATGGAGGGCGGCGTCGACTTCGAGCGGGCCGATCGCCTGGCCGCGGAGCGGTTCGCCGCGGCGGCGCGTGCGGCGGGCGTGCAGCGGCTGATCTATCTCGGTGGCCTCGGCGCCGACGACGACCGGCTCTCGGCCCACCTCCGCAGCCGCCATGAGGTGGGCGCCATCCTGCGGGCTTCCGGCGGCGACGTCGTCGAGTTCCGGGCGTCGATCATCATCGGCGCGGGCAGCTTCTCCTTCGACCTCGTGCGCACGCTCGTCGAGCGGCTGCCGGTGATGATCTGCCCCGCGTGGCTGGCCACGCCCACGCAGCCGATCGCGATCGCAGACATCGTGGCCTATCTCGCGGCCGCGATCGACCTGCCGGCGGGGCCGCCGCGGATCTTCGAAATCGGCGGGCCGGACAAGGTGTCCTACGGCGCTATCATGCAGGAGTACGCCCGGCAGCGGGGCCTGCGGCGGCTGATGATCCCCGTGCCGGTGCTCACCCCACGGCTCTCGAGTTTGTGGCTGAAGCTGGTGACGCCGCGGTATTCAAAGGTGGGCCGAAAGTTGATCGACGGACTCAAAAACCCCACGGTCGTCACGAGCGACGCCGCCCGGCGTGAGTTCCCGATCCGGCCGCGCGACCTGCGCACGGCGGTCCGCGACGCGATCACGAGCGAAGACACCGAGTTCGCCGGCAAGCGTTGGGCCGACCTCGCCGACGTCGAGGATCTGCCCCGCCGCTACGGCGGCAAGACGGAGGGCGCCCGGCTGGTGGACCACCGCCACGCGGTCGTGGCGGTCGCTCCCGAGCGGGCCTTCGCCGCCATCGAGCGGATCGGCGGTCCCCACGGCTGGTACGCCTGCGACTGGCTGTGGCAATTGCGCGGCTGGATGGACCGGATGATCGGCGGCCCCGGCATGGTCCGCGGCCGCCGCGATCCCGACCGGCTCGTCACCGGCGACACGCTCGACTGCTGGCGGGTGGAGGCATGCGAGCCGCCGCGGCGACTGCGGCTGGCGGCCGAGATGAAGATCCCCGGCCGTGGCTGGCTGGAGTTCGAGGTGGTGCCGCGGGACGGCGACGTCACCATCCACCAGACGGCCGTCTTCGATCCCAAGGGGCTCGGCGGCCTGGCCTACTGGTACGCGATCTGGCCGCTGCACGAGCTCGTCTTCCGCCGCATGCTCGCCGGCATCGTCCGCCACGCCGTCCAGGCGTGACGTCGTCGTCGTGTCTCCTCCTGGAGCGGCGGTCTCTGGCCGTCGAATCCCCCGGCTCCCGCCGGGGGCTTTTTGTGATGCGGCCGCGCATGCCCCAAAACGATGCGGCCGCGCATGCCCCAAAACGGTGCGGCCGCATCCGCCCCAAGAAGCCCCGGGTGGAAACCCGGGGACTCCGGGCATGAAAACCACCCCGTCAACCATGCCTTGTTCGCTGGTGTCAGCCCGAATGACCGGACAACGCGCACCATCAACACCCGCGGCTCGGGCGTGCAGGACACCGCTCGCCGCTCCTCACAGCGTGTCGGCGGGCCGCTGCGGGCAGGCGGCGGCCGCGGCCGCGTCCTCGAGTTGGATCGTGGCGTGGGCGATGCGAAACCGCTGCCGCGCGAGAGCGCCGGCCGCCGTGAGCACACCCCCGTGCGCGGCGATGTCAGGCACCACGAGGTGCGCGGTGAGCGACGTCTCGGAGGTGCTCGCGCCCCACACGTGCAGGTCGTGCACCTCGGCCACGCCGGGGATCGCGGCCAAGGCCGCGGACACCTCCGCCGGATCGAGGCCACGGGGCACCGCGTCGAGGGCCAGATCGATGGCCTCGCGAAACAGCCCCCACGTGCCCGCCACGATCACGGCGGCCACGGCCATGCTCACGATCGGGTCGATCCAAGTGAGCCCCGTGGCCAGGATGGCGATCCCCGCAGCCACGACCCCGGCCGACACGGCCGCATCGGCCGCCATGTGGAGAAAGGCGCCGCGGACATTCGCATCCCGGTGCCCGCGGAGGAAGAGCAGGGCCGTGAGCGTGTTGATGACGACCCCGATCGCGGCCACGGCGATCACCATCGGCCCGGCCACGGCCTCCGGCTCCCACAGGCGGTGCACCGCCTCCCAGAGGATCACACCGCAAGCGGTGAGCAGAAGCATGGCGTTGCCGAGGGCGGCGTAGATCGTGGCCCGCCGCAGGCCCCAGGTGAATCTCCGCGACGGCGGCCGCCGCGCCAGCCAGTTCGCCCCCCAGGCCAGGAGCAGGCCGACGACGTCGCCGGCGTTGTGTCCCGCGTCTGCCATCAGCGCCAGCGACGACGCCCACAGGCCCGCCCCGAACTCCGTCACCACGAAGGCGGCATTGAGCCCCACGCCCACGAGCATCGCCCGGTCGAGGCCGGCGGCCGACAGCACGTGCGCATGGCCGTGCCCGCATTCGCCGCCGTGCCCGTGGCCGTGTCCGTCGTGCACCATCACGGTACGATCATAGCCGTGCCGCAGCGAGATTTTCCCCTTTTCCCAGCCGAGCGGAGCGTGAGCCGATGGATGCACTGAGGGTGGCGGCGATCGGCCGCACGGGCCGGGGCGACTGGGGCCATCAGATCGACGAGTTGTGGACGGGCCTGCCCGGCGTGGAACTCGTCGCCGTGGCCGACGAGGCGGAGGAGGGGCTCGCCAAGGCGGTCGCCCGCCACAAGCTCCCCGCGGCCGCGGGCTTTAGCGACTGGCGGAAGATGCTCGCCGCCGTACAGCCCGACATCGTCGCCCTCTGCATGCGCGACCTCGACTGCCGCGCGGAGATGGCGATCGCCGCCGCCGCGGCCGGCGTGAAGGGCATCTTCATGGAGAAGCCTTTCGTGCCTACCCGCGCGGCCGCCGACGCGGTGATCAAGGCCTGCACGCAGTCCAACACCAAGCTCGCGTTGGCCTTCGTCAACCGCCACGCGCCCGCCTACGCGGCCGTTCGCGACCTCATCGAAGCGGGGCGGATCGGCAAGGTCTTGGAGCTGCGCGGCCGCGGCAAGGAAGACCAGCGGGGCGGCGGCCAGGATCTGTGGGTCCTCGGCTGCCATGTGCTCGACATGATGGCCGACATCGGCGGTGCGCCGCAGTGGTGCGAGGCCGCGGTCACCGTCGGCGGCCGGCCGATCACGCGGGCCGACGCCGTGGAGGGACCGGAGGGCATCGGCCTGATCGCCGGTGATGCGATGACGGCGATGTTCGGCCTGGCCGACGGGCCGATCGGGTATTTCGCGAGCGTCCGCGATGCGGGGCTCAAGCAGCCGAACTTCGGGCTCACGATCGTCGGCACTGCCGGCGCCATCCACATCCGTCCCGATCACGTGCCCCATGCGTATCTCCGGGAGGCGCCGTTGTGGCGGGTGGACAAGGAGTTTCCGTGGCGGCCGATCGGCTCCGAGGGGCTCGGCGGGCAGGTCGCGGCGATCACGCCCGAGGAGCGGGCGGCCGAGCGGATGGCATGGGGCCGCCGCGCGGCCGCGGATCTCATTGCTGCGATCGTCGAGGATCGTGAGCCGGAGACCGGCATGTACGCCGGCCGAACGACGGTCGAGATGACGGCGGCCGTGTTCGCCGCGGCGTTGGCAGGTCGCCGGATCACGCTGCCGCTCGAGCAGCCAGGCAACCCCCTGGCGGCGTCGTAGCGACGGTCTCTGGCCGGATCGCGATTTGTCGATTCGGCCCTGCGGCGCATGGCACGCGGGATCGCGATTCGACCCGGTGTCCCCCGGCTCCCGCCGGGGGCTTTTTGTGGTGTCATACCGCCCGCCCCAAAACGGCGTGGCCGCGCGGGCCCCCAAAACCGTGCGGCCGCGGGCCCCCAAAACCGTGCGGCCGCGTGCCCCCAAAACCGTGCGGCCGCGTGGACCCCAAGAAGCCCCGGGTGGAAACCCGGGGACTCCGGGTATGAACACCACCCCGTCATCCATGCTCAAACGCCCCGCGCCAGGGCTGCGTAACGTCCACATGCATGGCACGCGGGATCGCGATTCGACCCGGTGTCCCCCGGCTACCGCCGGGGGCTTTTTGTGGTGTCGTACCGCCCGCCCCAAGAAGCCCCGGGTGGAAACCCGGGGACTCCGGGCATGAAAACCACCCCGTCGCCCACGCCTCAAAACGCCCCGCGCCGCTGCTGAGTAACGTCCACATGCATGGCACGCGGGATCGCGATTCGACCCGGTGTCCCCCGGCTACCGCCGGGGGCTTTTTGTGGTGTCGTACCGCCCGCCCCAAGAAGCCCCGGGTGGAAACCCGGGGACTCCGGGTATGAACACCACCCCGTTCCCACTCTCTGAACGGGCCTCGGAGGCTAAACACCGCCCCCCTGTTCCAGGCCCCCCGCCCGGACGCTTGCGATTTCCCAGACTCCCGCTAAACTTCTGCCTGTGGGTTAGAAGCCCTTTTTAATCGCAATAAGCGGTTAATCGTGGGTTTTGAGCCCTAAATGAATGGATTGACCGCCCTGCCCACCGTGGGCTGTGCGGCATGCCCCGCGGAGCGGGTGGAAGTGCGTGACGCGAACAACCGCCGGCATGAATGCTGCCGAATTGCTGATCGGCGAGTTTGTCCGCACGCTCGACGAGCGACATCGGCTGGCGATCCCGCCGGAACTGCTCGATCCGCTCCTGGCGGCCGGGCCGCGGCTCGTGCTCGCCAAGGAGCGAGCCGGCTGCCTCTCGCTCTGGCCTGCTGCGGTTTGGAAGCCCCGTCTGGATGCGGCCGTCGATGTCGTCCGCAGCAAGATGCAGGCTGGCCTCCTCACCCAGCGGGTCTCCCAGCTTCAGGATCTCGGCCGGCTGCTTTCGACGCGGCACAAGGTGGTGTCGCTCGCGGCCCGGGGCCGGCTGGTGGTGCCGGAGGGCTTCCGCGAGTTTCTCGCGGTCGAGCCCGGTGCCGACCTGATCGTGGTGGGAGCCGCGGTCTGCGTGGAACTCTGGCAGCCCGCCGCCTGGTCGGCCTTCGTGACGAGCGAGATGCCCGGCTTCCGGCAGCGGATCGACGACCTCACTGCCTGAACGAATCTTTGGCCATGCCCGGATGAGAGGAAACGGTTTCTACCTGTCGGTCTCATCCGGCCAAGAAACACGATAGCCACGGAACGGGCCCCATCAGCACGGATGCTGCCGCGGGACCTCCTCCGGGCATGGCCTTTTTCTGTCTTCACGTGGGCAAAGCCATCCCTGGCCTTTGCCCACTTGGTCGGCCGGTGGAAAGGCAAGGCTTTCCACGGCCGACAAGCGTCGCCTCCTGCGACGCGCGATGGATGACGGGGCGGCCTTCATACCCGGTGTCCCCGGGTTTCCACCCGGGGCTTCTCGGAGCCCGCGCGGCCACATCACAAAAAGCCCCCGGCGGGAGCCGGGGGACACCGGGTCGAATCGCGATCCCGCGTGCCATGCGTGTGGGCGTTGCGCAGCAAGAGCGCGGGGCGTTTGAGCATGGATGACGGGGCGTCCTTCATACCCGGTGTCCCCGGGTAACACACCTCCCCACTCTCTATGCCTCACGGCCGCGCACCCACGACGTGCCACCTTGTAAAAACTGTACGCCTGTACAATATTTGCGCCCATGCCACACGAACCCGGTTCCGTCATCCGCAACAATCCGTTGGCGTTCTTCCTCACGTGGACGACCTACGGTTCGTGGCTCCCCGGCGATGCCCGCGGTTGGACTGATCATCGTGGGACGATCCGTGACCCGAACCCGCGATTGAGGCGGATTGCCACGGGATCCCTGAAGCGCGAGTCGGTCGTTCTTGGCCCCACTGACCGCGACCAGGTCGAACAGGCCATCCGTGAACACTGTCGCTTTCGAGGCTGGCATCTGCTGGCTGCCAGTTGTCGTTCGACACACGTGCATGTTGTGGTCGCGGCCGAGAATCGCCGGCCCGAAGAGGTCTTGCGGTCCCTCAAGGCGTGGTGTTCGCGGCAGCTTGCCGCTCGCGCTATGTGTTCAACGTCGAGGTGGTCGCGCGGCGGCAGCGTGCGGCGGCTGTATGAATCGCGAGATGTCGAGGCCGTGGTGGTGTATGTCGCAGAACTTCAGGACAGGCCGCGAGACGGGTAACGCACCCATGCATGGCACGCGGGATCGCGGTTCGACCCGGTGTCCCCCGGCTCCCGCCGGGGGCTTTTTGTGTGCGGCCGAGCACGCTCCAAAACGGCGTGGACGCGCGGGCACCCAAAACCGCGCGGCCGCGCGGGCACCCAAAACGGTGCGGCAGCGCAAAACCCAAGAAGCCCCGGGTGGAAACCCGGGGACTCCGCGCGTGAACACCACCCCGTCAACCATGCTCCAAACGCCCACCCGACCGCTCCGCAACGCACCCATGCATGGCACGCGGGATCACATGCGACCCGGTGTCCCCCGGCTCCCGCCGGGGGCTTTTTGTGTGCGGCCGAGCACGCCCCAAAACGGCGTGGACGCGCGGGCACCCAAAACCGCGCGGCCGCGCGGGCACCCAAAACGGTGCGGCAGCGCAAAACCCAAGAAGCCCCGGGTGGAAACCCGGGGACTCCTCGCATGAACACCACCCCGTCAACAATGCTCCAAACGCCCACCCGACCGCTCCGCAACGCCTGGCTCCCGCCCGGCGATCAGCGGCCGCAGCCTTGGCAGCCGCCGGCGCACTTGCCGTTGCACGAGCCGGCGTCGCCCAACTCCTTCTTGTAGGCCTTCTGGGCCGCTGCCTCCTTCGAGAGTTTGAACTCGGGGCCGGCAGGGAAGTATTGGATGTCGTCCTGCAGGTAGTAGGCGCTCGGCAGCGTCTGGCCGCCGACGTCCACTTGGCAGCCCGTCAGCGAAAGCCCGCCCAACGCGGTGGCGGCCAGCAACACACGGCACAGGCCGCGGCGAGCGAAACGTCGGGTGATGCGGGATGCTGTCATGGCTCTCGTCCGGAAGCGGGTACGGGATCGAACGCATCCCACGTATCGACCGGCGCAACCCGCAAACTTTGAACGACCCGTACGACCGGCCGAAAAGCGGCGCCCCCTCCGCCGCCCGATCGCCCATCCTTCCCAAACCTCCACCCGCCGCGTCCCCACCGCCGCGTCGCCGAAACGTGTACAACATTCCTCCATGACCCCGCCTTCCGCCGTCCGCCACGGCCTGCCGGTCGCCGCAGCCGTCGCCTGCCTGCTCGCCGTGGCGGCCCGCGCCCAGGTCGTGTTACCGCCCGGGCTGGGGCAGGTTCCCGACGGCCAGATCGTGCCCACCGCCGCCTACGACCTCGCCTTGCAGGCACTCGCGGAAGGCAACTATTCCGGCGGCCTCGAGATCGCGGGCCGCGAATACCAGGGCGGCGTCCGGGTCGGCGCCCAGCGCTGGATCGACTCTATCGCATCGGCCGCGGTCGTGGGCGAATGCCGCTACGAGCTCGGCAGCTACCGCGAGGCGATCGCCGCCTACGAGGAGGCGTTGCTCCTCGCGGCCAACCATCCCGACTGGCTGGTTTCAGTGCAGTGGCCCCCGCAGCCGCTGCAGCCGCGGGCCGGGCGGCCGGTCGCCACCTGGGGCCGCAGCCAGCGCGGCGCGCGACCCGCGCAGCTGCCGGAAACGATCGCCATCCGCCGCGCCGGAGCCGATCCGCAGGAAGTGCTGCAGCGCGGCGGCGTGCTCGTGGCGCCGGCCGACTACCCGATTCGGCCGCAGGAGATCTTTCGGTCGCTCGAGATCGCGATCTACCGCCATGCCGAGATCCTCGGCGAGCTCGCCCGCGAGAGCCCGGCGATCGACACCGTCGCGAAAGCGCTGGTCCGCCGCGGCGCGCCGCCCAACCATTATTCGCAGGCGTGGATCGACGTGACGCTCGGCACGGCCTACTGGGTGCAGGGCAAGTCCGACCTCGCGCTGCCGCTGCTCAATCGCGGCCTGCTCATCGGCGAGGGGCTCGACCATCCACTCACGGCCTGGGGCCTGATCGTCCTCGGACGGATCGCGCTCGCGTCCGACCAGGCTGCCGCCGCCGCGAAGCTCTTCGAGGAGGCCACCTACGCTGCCGCCGACCACGGCGACGCCCGGGCCTTGGAAGAGGCGTTTCGCTTCGCCTTCACCGCCCACATGCTGGCCGGCACGCGTGGCGTGCCGCCGGCGATCCGCGCGGGCTGCTCTTGGGCACAGGCCAACCTGCCGATGCTGGAGGTGAATCTCCTGGCGATGCAGGCCGAATGCCTCGCGGCTGCAGGCGAGGTGCGGCAGGCGGTGGCGGCGGTGAAGGAGATCGACGGCCGGCTGCTGCGCGGCGATCCGGGCCGCGGCCGTCCGGGGGCGCTGGCGGCCTATGCCGCCGCCACGGTGAAGCACGCCGCCGGCGATACGGCCGCGGCCGACGCCGACCTCAACCGCGCGATTGCCATCGAGCGGTCCCGGTCGCCGCGGCTCTTCCAAACGACCAGGCTCGTGGAGTTCGCCGTCGCCGGGTCGAGTCTCGTCTCCGACCGCGAGGCCGACGGGCTGTTCGCGCGGCTGCTCGGCGACCCGACGGCCCGCGAGTTCGCCGCCGATCCGCTCGGCGCGCTGGCCGTCATCTCCACGCCCCGCACCGACGCCTTCGAGACCTGGGTCGAGGTGGCCGGCCGCCGCAGCAACGACGCGGCGCTCGAGGCGCTGGAGGCCACGGCCCGCGACCGCTGGCTGGCGGCGCAGCGGCTCGGCGGCCGCCCGATCGCGATCCAGCGGCTGCTCGGCACCGATCCTCAAGATCTGCCGCCGGCCGAGGCGGCCCGCCGCGCGGCGGTTCTGGCCCGGTATCCGGAGCTCGCGGCCCTGCTCGACAAGCTCACACAGGTGCGCACCGCGGTCACCGCCGCGGTCACCGCCGCCGCCGTGCAGCGGCCGGCGGGAGCCGCTGGCAAGCCGGTGCTGCCAGGCGCCGCGGCCGACTGGGAAACCTACCGTGCGCTCGCGGCGCGGCTCGAGCAGTTCGTGGCCCGGATCGCGGCCGGCCGCGACTTCGCGCCGCTCGACTTCCCGCCGCGGACCGCCGCCGCCGAGATTCGCCGCCGGCTCGCGCCCCGGCAGTTGATGCTGTCGTTCCACTGGACGAAGGCCGGCCTGTTCGGCGTGCTCGAATCCCGCGACCGCGCGGCCTTCTGGCAGGTGCGGCAGATCGCGGGCCTGCCCCGGGCCATGCAGGACCTCGCCAAGGCGCTGTGCCTGTTCGACCCGATCGCGCCGGTGCCCACCGATCGGCTCGTGGAGAGCGAGTGGCGCGGCGCCGCGGCCCAGGTCGAGCGCATCCTCCTCGAGAACTCGAAGATCACGCTCGCCGAGGGCATCGACGAGCTGGTGATCGTGCCCGACGGGCTGCTGTGGTATCTGCCGTTCGAGCTGCTGCCGGTCGCGTCGAACCGCCCCGGCGATCCCGACGCCGGCCAGACGAAGCTCCTCCGCGAGGTGTGCCGGATTCGCTACGCGCCCACCCGCAGCCTGGGCGTGATGCGGTTCGCGCCGCGGCAGCCCGGCGGGCCGGTCGGCATCCACGCCGGCCGGATGTTTCGCGGCGACAAGGCCGACGACATCGCGGCCCTGCTCGAGCGGCTGACGGCGGCGGTGGAGCGCAGCCAGCCATTGGCCCTGCCCATCCAGGGCCCGCCGCCGCCGCTGGTGGCCGCGCTGTTCGACGACCTGGCGATCTTCGAGGAGCTCGGCGGCGAAGGACCGATCGCCACGCGGCCGCTGATCCAGCCCGCGGCAGGCACCGGCGGCATGACGTTCGGCGACTGGCTGGCCCCGCCGCTGAAACGCACGCGACGGATCCTCCTGCCCGGGCTGCAGACGGCGCTGGCCGGCGGCCTGGCGAAGCTGCCCGCCCGCGCCGGCGAAGACGTGTTCATCGCCGCCACCGATCTGCTCGCGGCAGGCAGCCAGACGGCGGTCGTGAGCCGCTGGCGGATGGGAGGCAAGGTGGCGGCCGACCTGATGGCGGAGTTTCTCCGCGACGTGACCGCTGCCAGCCCCGATGGGGCACCGCCCGCGGCGGCGGCGAGCTGGCAGCGGGCGATCGACGTGGCGACGGCCGAAGAGCCCGATCCCGAGCGCGAGCCGCGGCTCAAGCCGGTGGCGAAGGCGGTGTTGACCGACGCGAAGCACCCGTTCCTGTGGGCGGGCTACATGCTCGTCGATTGCGGTCCGGGCACGTATGCCGATCCGCCCCCCGCGCCCGCCGTGCAGCCCGCGCGGTGAGGTCGCCCGCCGTCCCCATGCCGCTCATCGCCACTCTCGATGCCCTGCAAGGCTATGCCATCCTCGCGGTGGCCGCGCTAGTGGCCGGGGCCGTGAACTCGTTCGCCGGCGGGGGCACGATCCTCACCTTTCCCGTCCTGGGCGCGATTCTGCCCGACCTGCCGGGCCGCCTCGTCACGGCCAACGCCACGAGCACGATCGGTCTCTGGCCGGGCGCGGCGACGGCCGCCTGGGCCTACCGCGGCGAACGGGCCGACCTCCCGGCGTGGGCCCGCTGGCTCGTCGTGCCGAGCGTGGCCGGCGCGATCGTCGGCACGGCGCTCGTGCTCGTGCTGCCGCCCGAGTGGTTCGACGCCCTCGTGCCCTGGCTGATCCTCGTGGCCGCGGTGCTGTTCGCATGCCAGCCCCGGCTGGCTGCGATGGGAACGAGTCGAGAGCAGCTCCCTCTCCCTCTGGGAGACGACCCCGGTCAGACAAAAATCCGCCCGCTCCCTCTGGGAGACGACCGTGATCCGACAAGACATCTCCCTCTCCCTCTGGGAGAGGGCCGGGGTGAGGGTGCCCCGGCGTTGCCCACCGCCCCTGCCGCATCACCTCACGTCCTGCAGCCCACCGCCCCCGCCCGCATCGCCCTGGCCTGCGGCCTGCAGTTTCTGGTGAGCGTGTACGGCGGCTACTTCGGCGCCGGCATCGGGATCCTGATGCTCGCGGTGCTGGGGATGCTCGGCCTTGGCGACATCCATCGGCTCAACGGCGTGAAGAACGTGCTCGGCACGGTGGTCAACGGCGTGTCGGCCGCGGTGTTCGCCCTTGGCGCGCTGGCCGGATGGCACGCGGTCTCCTGGCCGCACGCGGCCGTGATGGCGGTGGCGGCGACCGTCGGCAGCCTCGGGGCCTCGCATCTGGCCCGCCGCCTGCCGGCCCGCATCGTCCGCCGCGGTGTGGCCCTGATCAGCTTCGCCCTCGCCGCCTACTATTTTCTCCGGTAGCCACTCCGCAACGCCCTCATGCATGGCCCACGGGATCGTGCGCGACCCGGTGTCCCCCGGCTCCCGCCGGGGGCTTTTTGTGCCCAAGAAGCCCCGGGTGGAAACCCGGGGACTCCGGGCATAAACACCTCCCCGTCATCAATGCCCGAAACGCCCACACAACCACTCCGCAACGCCCACATGCACGACCCACGGGATCGTGCGCGCTTCATGCCCCAAAGATCACATCCACCCGCATTCGACGGTCTCTGACCGCCGCTCCACCTTCGGTCGAACACCGCCGCTATAACTTCGGTCATACACCGTCACTTGAACCACGTTCCTGGCACCTGATGCTCGTTCACACGGAAGACCTCACGAAGCGATATGGCGGCTTCACGGCGCTCGATGCCTGTTCGCTCGGGGTGCCGGCGGGCGAGATCTTCGGGCTGCTCGGCCCCAACGGCGCCGGCAAGACCACGCTCCTGCGGCTGCTGCTCGGCTTCATTCGGCCCACGGGCGGGCGGGCGAGCGTCTGCGGCTGCGACATCGTGGCCGACCCGCTCGGCGTCCGCGACCGCACGGCCTACCTGCCCGGGGAGGCCCGGCTCTTTCGCCGCATGAACGGCCACGGCGTGCTCGACTTCTTCGCCGACCTGCGGCCCGCCTGCGACCGCGCGGCCGCGGCCCGCGTGGCGGAGCGGCTCGGGCTCGACTGCTCGCGGCAGGTGGGGCGGATGAGCACCGGCATGCGGCAGAAGCTGGCGCTGGCCGTCGTGCTCGCCACCGACGCGGCACTGGTGATCCTCGACGAGCCGACGGCGAATCTCGATCCCACCGCCCGCGCGGTGGTGCTCGATCTGGTCCGCGAGGCGCGGGCCGCCGGCCGAACCGTGATCTTCTCGTCGCACGTGCTCTCCGAGGTGGAGGAGACATGCGACCGCGTGGCGATCCTGCGGGCCGGGCGGCTCGTCCACGAGCAGTCGCTCGACCACCTGCGGCGTTGCCACCGGATCCGCGCCCGGCTGTCGGCGCCGTTCGCCGGCGTGCCGGCGGCGCTGGCGGGGCATGTCAGCCTGGCTGGCAACGAGGCGGGCCGGATCGTGCTCGAGGCGGCCGACTCGCTCGCCCCGCTGCTCGGCTGGCTGGCCACGCTCCCGGTGGAGGAGATGCAGGTCGAGCCCGTCGGCCTGGCCGCCGTCTACGACCGCTTCCACCGCGGAGCCCACGCATGATCTGGAACACGTCGATCTGGAAGAAGACCTGGGGCGATCAGCGGCTGCTGTTCCTCTCCATGGCGGCGCTGTGGGGAGCGTTTCCGTGGCTCTATCTCTGGCTCTCGGCACAGATTCCGATGCCGGCCTTCCAGGAGGTGCTGCTGCGGGCGATCCCCGCCGACTGGCAGAAGCTCTCGGGCGTGCCGTTCTCGGAGGTGGCCACGCACGCCGGCCGCGTGGCGCTGGCATTCGTCGATCCGGTGGTGGTGCTCGCCGCCACGGTGTGGGGCATCACCCGCGGCAGCGACGCCGTCTCGGGGCCGCTGGAGCGGGGCACGATGGAGATGGTGCTGGCGGCTCCGGTGCGGCGGTCGGCGCTGTTCCTCACACAGGCCCTTGCCACCACGGCCGCCGCGGCGCTGCTGTGTGGCGTGCTCCTGGCGGCGGTCTGGTCGGCCGTGGCGTTCGGACCGTGGGCGGGGAAGGTCGATCCGGCCCGGTTCGTGCCGGCGGCGGCGAACGTCTTCGGGCTGATGGTGTGTGTCGCGGGGATCACGGCCTGCGTGTCGGCGGCCGACAGTTACCGGTGGCGCACGGTCGGGATCTTGTGCGGGTTCTACGTGTTCTCGATCCTGGCCAAGCTCGTGGGCCGGTTGAGCGGGCCGCTGTGGTGGGTGGGCGGGCTGTCGATCCTCAATGCCTACGAGCCGCAGCGGCTGGTGGGCGGGGCGGCCGAGTCGTGGCGGCTCCTGGCCTGGTACGACGCCACGCTGCTGGGCATCGGGGCGGCAGCGTATCTCATCGGGGCGGTCATCTTCTCCCGCCGCGACCTGCCGGCGCCGCTGTAGCGGCTGCCGGGGGATTTCCCGCATACTATTTGCTTGGTCGCCGGCGACTCGTCCGCCGCGACCTTGGCCGTGGCGCACGCCTCCAGGCGTGCGAATCGATGATGCCGCACTCCGACCCGCATTCGCACGCCTGGAGGCGTGCGCCACTTCGGGCAAAACCCCACCCATCGAGCAGCGTCAGGCTCTCGCCAGGAGGTTTCATGTTGAACTGCCGCCCCCTTCCGCTTCGCCTCTCCGCTTGGCTGCTGGGTGCCTGCCTGCTGCTGGCCGGCCCCATCCGTGCCGTAGCCGACGACGCCCCGGGACAGGCCGATCTCGATAGGGCGATCGAGGCGAAGCTCTCGGTGGATCAGCTCGACGACTTCGGCCGAGTGCTCGACCTCTGCAAGAAGGCGATAGAGAAGGGGCTCGACGACGACGGCAAGAAGTTTGCCGAGGAGCTCTATACGGGCACGCTCATCGACCGGGCCGGCATGCTCGTCGAGGCGATCTTCGCCGCTCCCAGGCCCGACGCCCAGTGGCCGCGGATGCGGGCCTTCGCGATGCGTGATCTCAACGAGGTCGTGGAGCGGGATCCCAAGATCGGCCAGGCCCATCTGATGATGGCCCGGCTCCAGGCGTTGCCCGGCGGCAACCGCGAGCAGGCCGCGACCGCCGCCGCCAAGGCCCTGGAGCTCGTCGGCAACGACCGCCTCCAGCAGGCCCAGGCCCACGTCGTGCTCGGCTCGCTCGAGGACGACGTCGCCAAGCGGCTCGACCATCTCGGCAAGGCGGTGGACCTGGCCCCGCGTGACGTCGAGATCCGCCGCACCCGCGGCCTGGCGCTGCTGGTGGAGGATGAGTTCGACAAGGCCCGCGACGATCTGCTCGTGGCCACGGAGGAGGATGCCGACGACGCCGGGCTCTTCGAGGCCCTGGGCATGGCCTGCATGATGGGCGACCGGCTCGACGAGGCGGAGAAGGCGTTCAACCGCGCCCTGGAGATCGACCCCGAAGCCGCGGGCGTGCTCTTGCAGCGGGCCCGGCTACTGGCCGTCCGCGGCGAGAAGCAGCGGTCGCTCGCCGACATCGACAAGGCGCTCGACATCGCTCCCGACGACACCTCGGCCCGGGTCCTGCGGGCCCGCGTGCACCAGCAGGCGGGCGACACGGAAAAGGCCCTGGCCGACCTGGAGGCGGTGCTCCGCGACGAGCCCGATCTGCCCGGCGCCCTGGAGCTTCGCGGCCTGATCGCCGCCGAGCAGGGCGACTACGACACCGCGATCCGCGACTTCCGCCGTCTCGTGGCCAAAAACCCCGACGATGCGGTGCTGGTCACGCAGCTGGGCACGCTCTACCTCGCGGCCAAGCAGCCCCGCGAGGCGATCAGGCGGTTCACGCGGGCCCTCGAAATCGACGCGGAGAACTTCCCCAGCCGCCGCGGCCGTAGCGACGCCGAGATCACGATCGGCGACCACAAGGCGGCCCGCGCCGATCTGGAGAAGGCCCTCGAACTGCGGCCCGACGACACCGGCGTGCTCAACAACCTCGCCTGGCTGTTGGCCACGTCGCCCGACAACGATCTGCGCGACGGCAAGCGGGCGATCGAGCTGGCGGCCAAGGCCTGCGAGAAAACGGAATGGAAGGAGGCCCACATCGTGAGCACGCTCGCCGCCGGCCACGCGGAGACGGGCGACTTCGCCGCAGCGATGAAGTTCAGCCGCCAGGCGGTGGAGCTCGAGGAAGACGCGGCCGAGGTGAAGGAGCAGCTGCGGCAGGAGCTGGCCAGCTACGAGGCGGGCAAACCCTGGCGGGAGCGGCAGGAGGTCCCGGAAGCCGAAGCCCGGCCGGGCCCGGCCGCTCCGGCCGACGAGCAGAAGACGGCGCAGGAGCCGCGCAAGCCCCGCCGCCCGTTCGACGAGTAGGTCATACGTGCTAGCGCCCGTGGGTTATTGGGAACACGCACACGACACGCCCACAAAAAGCCCCCGGCGGGAGCCGGGGGACTCCGGGTCACCTGCCTCCCCGCTCACAATGCACCACGGTTTCGAGCCACGAAATCACCTGCCGTCGTGCGGCATGGATGACGGGCTGGTTTTCGGACCCGGTGTCCCCGGGCTCCCGCCCGGGGCTTCTTGGACCACGCGCATCACCCACACAAAAAACCCCCGGCGCCTCGGGCTTCACGGGCATCCGCTAAACAGCCAGCCTCGTTTGCGACTCTGGCTCGTCGCCTTTGCCGCTCTCCTCCTCGCCGGGCTCGCCGCGGTGGCCGCGGCGGCGGCGGAGCCGCGGGAGCGGACGGTGATGCGGGAGTTGCCGCCTGCGGCGGTGCTCGATCGGCCGCCGTCGCAGCGGGAGCTCGTCGATGCGCGGGCGGAGTTGCAGCGGCGGTTTCGGGAGCCGCTGTTTCGGGCAAGCACGACCGCCGGGGCGAATCGCGCGGCCGAGGTGCTCCTCGACGCCGCGATCGCGGAGCCGGATCGGGCGCTGAAGTGGGCGATGTTCACGAAGGCCCGGCGGCTGGCGGCGGCGGCGGGCAACGCGCTGGTGATCGATCAGGCGATCGTGCTGGCGTCGGCGAGTTACGACTTCGACGAGATCGAGGCCGAGCTACGGACCCTCACCGAGATTCCGCTGCGGGGCCTCGATCCGGGCCGGGCCATGCGGCTGGCGGAGGTGGCGGAGCGGCTGGCGACGCGGGCCGAGACCGACCGGCGGTTCGACGACGCCCTTGCGGCGCAGTCACTGGCGGTCCGGGCCTGGCAGCGGGTGGGCAACAAGGCGGCGGCGTTGAAGGCGGCCGAGCGTCACGACGCCATCGCGGGCCAGCGGCCGCCCCTGTAGTGGGCGCTTTCCGACCGTCGTGCCTCCCGCGTGCCCCCGCCCCTCCGTGGCGCATGCCTCCAGGCATGCGAATGGGCCCCTGCGCACCCAAACCCTCATTCGCACGCCTGGAGGCGTACGCCACAAAAAGCCCCCGGCGGAAGCCGGGGGACTCCGGGTTGCACGCCTTCCCAGTTGCCATGCTGCGCGGGCTTGAACCGGCAAAGCACCTGCCGTCATGCGGCATGGATGGCGGGATGGTTTTCGGACCCGGAGTCCCCGGGCTCCCGCCCGGGGCTTCTTGGACCGCCCCACGAAAACTCCGGCCGGGCGTGACGACCGCAACTCCCTTGAGGCCACGCGCACCACCGCCCACAAAAAGCCCCCGGCGGAAGCCGGGGGACTCCGGGTCACCTGCCTCCCCGCTCACAATGCGCCACGGTTTCGAACCACGAAAGCACCTGCCGTCGTGCGGCATGGATGACGGGCTGGCTTTCGGACCCGGAGTCCCCGGGCTCCCGCCCGGGGCTTCTTGGAACACGCACGCCACCCACACAAAAAGCCCCCGGCGGGAGCCGGGGGACTCCGGGTTTCACCCGTTCCCAGTTGCCATGCTGCGCGGGCTTGAACCGGCAAATCACCTGCCGTCGTGCGGCATGGATGGCGGGATGGCTTTCGGACCCGGTGTCCCCGGGCTCCCGCCCGGGGCTTCTCGGAACACGCACGCCACCCACACAAAAAGCCCCCGGCGGAAGCCGGGGGACTCCGGGTTGCACGCCTTCCCAGTTGCCATGCTGCGCGGGCCTGAACCGGGAAAGCACCTGCCGTCGTGCGGCATGGATGACGGGCTGGCTTTCGTGCCCGGAGTCCCCGGGCTCCCGCCCGGGGCTTCTTGGACCACGCACGCGAAACCACGGAGCGACTGCGGCCTGCGCCCCGATCTCAGCGCTGCCGCTGCTGCGGATAGAAATGCGAAAAATTCTGGAACGTCGCCCGGTGCCCTGTCGGCCGAATCGACTCATCCAACTGTCGGGCGCTGGTGTCTCGCTGGATCTGCTGCACCTGATTCTGCATCTTCGTCATCTGCCGGGCCTGCTGCAGTTGCATGATCTGCTGCTGCTGCTGCTGGAGCTGCGGCTGCACCAGCGTTTGGTACGCACTTTGGCCTTGCATCGGGTTCAGCCCCTGTTGCGACATCTGGATGTAGGGACTGACGGTCGGCCGACGATAGATCGTGGAAAACGGCAGATTGTTCTGCCCTTGCTGGGCCAGCGCCGTGCCGGCCGAGGCCGCGGCCACTGCCCCGATCGCCATCACCATCGCCCGCATCACCGCACGCATATCGCACGTCATCGCTTCGCTCCTGGCAGTCCGCTCTCCATCCTCATCCTACCGTCCGCCGCCGCCGTCGGCGATCACTCGGCCACCTTGGGCATTTCGGCCTCATACTTCTTGATCACCTGATCCATGAGGGCCTTGACCGCCGCCTTCGCCACCGGCTTGTCTTGGATCCATGCCGCAAACTCCTCGCCGTGGGCCGCGTAGGCCTCACGCAGCCAGTCGGGGGCTTCCGTCAGCAGCCACGCCCTGAACAGCAGCCACTGGGGGTTTTCGGCCCCATACACCTCGCGAGCCACCCAGCAGAACCCGCCGCCGAAGTTCGGGTTGAAGCCGAAGGGGAAGCGGTTGATCTGCTGGATGGCACTGGAGCCGACCAGGGTGAAGCCGAAGATCCGCTCGAAGGGGGCCGTGATCTTGCCCACGATGCTGTCGAAGGCGATCCACTGGTCCTGGGCGATAAACACCCGGTCGCCCGGCAGGAGCTGGTAGTTGGTGGCCGTCGAGCCCCCCTTCATGATCGCCTCGATGTCCACCGGCAGCACCTGATCGCAGCCCACGCCCGACGGGGCCGGCCGGGCGATCCAGATGTCCTTGCTGGAGAGCCGCGAGAGGCCGTTGATCTGGGCCACGGCGTCGAGCACGGTCTCGTTGCCGGTGACGGGGAAGCGGCCCACCTGGTCGCCGAAGCCGGCGCCCTCGGTGATCACGTAGTAGACCTTCGAGTTGTAGGAAAACACGTCCACGCTCACGAGCGGGGCGTCGAGGTGCTTTTCGAGGTGCTTCTCGATCGCGGCCTTGGCCTCGTCGAGCGTCAGCCCGGTCACATACACGCTGCCGTAGGTGCCGAGGTTGATCGTGCCGTCGGGGCCCACGAGGTGCTCACCGGCGATCTGCTGCTGGCCGGCGGCCTGGGCGAGCGTGAGCGACACCTGCGGCTCCCGCAGCACCCGCTTGAGGTGGCGGAAGACGGAGTCTTGGGCCTCTTCGAGCGACTGCCCGCCGACCATCACCTTCCCGTAGGAGGGGCCGAGGTCGAGCATCCCGCCCGGTTCCACGACATAGAGTCCATTGATCGGCTGTTCGAGGAGGGTGCCTTCCACGATCACCTGCAGCGTGTCGAACGACTGGATGCGGAACGGGGGCTTGGGAACCACCCGCAGGGCGTCCACGAGGAGGATGTCCGGCGGCTCGATCACATAGGCCGGCAGCGTCACCTTCGCGAGTTCCTTCGCCGGCAGCCGGGCGGGATCGGTGGGCGGGCAGTTGGCGTCGAGCATCGCCTGCTGCGTGGTGTTGTGCTGCGGCCTGCCAAATGTCTTGCAGCCGGTCACGGCCGCCGCGGCCGCCACGACAAGGAGCAGCCCGCAGAACCGGGCCAGCCGCGGCCCCCCCGCCTGCCCGGCGTGGAATCCGCTTGATTCGTGCTCGAAACGGCTGGCCATGGCAAACTCCTTGCGACCGGTAGAGTCACTGCGATCGGCTTCATCGGCACAACCAGACGGCAAACTTTGCCCGTGTTTCCGGCGAGGTGCGGGAGCGGGTTTGCGCGATTTCCGCAAACCCCCCCGCGCGGAGCGACAACGCCCTTACGAGGACGTAAACTTCGGGAACTTGGCGGTTGAGCATCGCGGGACCATGGGCGGCCGTCGCCACCCAGAGGAACGGAGTTCGCGCATCCCAAAATGCCCATTCTCCCCAAACAACAAGACATCTATCCGGATGACCTCCTGGACGTGGTCGAGGGCGCAGCAGGGAGGGAGCCGCCCGTTGCAGGCGGGCGATGGGTCGCCTTCTACACTCTCTCGCGGCGTGAGAAGGATCTCATGCGGAAGCTGCAAGCCGCCGGCGTGCCCTTCTACGGCCCGATGGTCCGCCGCCGCCTCCACTCCGCGGGCGGCCGCGTGCGGTCGTCCTACGTCCCGCTTTTCCCCGGCTACGTATTCTCGCACGTTGACGACGAGCAGCGGCGTGCGGCCCTGGCAACCAACACGGTCGCCCGCTGGATTCCGATCGTCGACGAGCGAATGCTTGTCGACGACCTGCGGGCGATCAAGCGGCTCATCGACACCGAGAAGCCGCTCACCCCGGAGGCTCGCATCGAACCCGGCCAGTTGGTCCGCGTCCGAACGGGCGCCCTCCGCGGGCTCGAGGGCACGGTGGTCAAGCGGCGCGGGGCGGAGCGGCTCGTGGTCGCCGTGCGGTTTCTGAACCAGGGGGCGTCGATCGAGCTCGAAGACGTGGATTTGGAGCGGCTTTGACTTTGTCGCGCAGGAAGCACTCATGAATATCTCCGCACCACGCATGCCGTTTCGCCGCATCAACCGCCGGGCGGTCACGCTGCTCTTCGTGCACGCCGCGATCTTCGCGATCACCTATTTCCTCGCGTTCTTCATCCGCAACGACTTCAAGTTCGACGACTGGCTCCAGACCTACGCGGCGACGGTCGGCGGCGTGATCGCCATGAAACTGGCCGTCTTTTATTTCCTGGGCCATTGCCACGCCTCGTGGGCGCGGGTCGCGTTCGGGGACCTCACGAACCTGCTGTGGGGCGCCACGCTCTCGATGCTCGTGCTGACGACGATCGACAGTCTCTTCATCTCCACGGGCTTCTTCCGCGTGCCGCGGGTGCAGCGGAGCGTGGTCCTGCTCGACTGGGCCGGCACGGTCCTGCTGATCGGCGGCATGCGGACGATTTATCGCAGCCTGCGCGAGGAACTGCGGCCGCTGTTCTCCCGCCGGCCCGCCCGTTTGGCGATCATCGTGGGGGCGAATCGGGCCGGCGAACTGATTGCCCGCAACCTGATGGCCGCCTCCAAAAACCCCTACTTCATCCTCGGCTTCCTCGACGACGACCCGCACCTCAAGCACACCCGCGTGGCGGGCATCGAGGTCCTCGGCGGCGTCGATCAGGCCAGTTACGAGGTCAACCGGCGACAGGTTGACGACGTGATCGTGCAGTCGGGCACACTCACCGGGAAACGGTTCCGCCGCCTTCTCGACGAATGTGCCGCCGCCGGGGCCACGGTAAAGGTGCTGCCGGCCATCGACGAGCTGCTCGACGGCCAGACCGATCCGTCGCACGTGTTGCTGCGGTCGGTCGAAATCAAGGACCTCCTGCGCCGCGAACCGGTGAAACTCGACGACTCCGCGATCCGCGTGCTGATCGAGGGCCGCACCGTGATGGTGACGGGGGCCGGCGGCTCGATCGGCTCCGAGATCTGCCGCCAGGTGCTGCGGTTCTCGCCGCGGCGGCTGCTGCTGGTGGAACGCGGGGAGAACGCCCTGTTTCTCGTGGAGCAGGAGTTCTCCCGGCTCGATCCGAAGCCCGCCTTCGAGCCGCTCATCGCCGACATCACCGACGCCCACCGCATGGAGCAGATCTTCGCCACCTACCAGCCGGAGGTGGTGTTTCACGCGGCCGCCCACAAGCACGTGCCGATGATGGAATGGAACCCGGCCGAGGCGATCAAGAACAACGTCCTCGGCACGCGGCAGGTCGCGATCCTGGCCGACCGCTACGGCGTTCGCGAGTTCGTCGCCATCTCCACCGACAAGGCGGTGAATCCGACGAGCGTCATGGGCTGCTCGAAGCTGCTGGCCGAGCGGTTCGTGCAGGCGATATCACAGGAGTCGAAGACGAAGTTCATCGTGGTGCGGTTCGGCAACGTCCTGGCCAGCAACGGCAGCGTGGTGCCCACGTTCCAGGAGCAGATTCGCCGCGGCGGGCCGATCACGGTCACGCACCCGGGCATCGAGCGGTTCTTCATGACCATCCCCGAGGCCTCGCAGCTCGTGCTCCAGGCGGCCACGCTCGGCTCCGGAGGCGAGATCTTCGTGCTCGACATGGGCGAGAGCGTGAAGATCGTCGATCTGGCCCGCGACCTGATCGCCCTTTCCGGCCTCGAGCCCGACGACATCGAGATCGTGTTCACCGGCCTGCGGCCCGGCGAGAAGCTCTACGAGGAGCTCTACTTCGAAGGCGAGCGGCGTGTGTCCACGAAGCATCCGAAGGTGTTCTGCGCCATGCACCGCCCCGCCGAAATGCCGGCCGTCGAGGCGCTGCTCGAGGACCTGTCGGAAGTGATCGACGAGTCGCCGCAGGCGGTTCGCGCCCATCTTCGCGACGTCGTGCCGGAATACACGGGCGAGGTGGGCGACCAGCTCGCCGCGCCGCAGGCCGAGGAAATGCGCAAGGCCCGTGCCAAGTAGCCGTCTGCAGATGATCCCGGAAGTGCACGTCGCGGGCGATCCGGCGGCGCAGGGCATCCGCGTGCCGTTCGTGCGGCCGGCGCTGCCGCCCGTGGAGGCCGTTCGGCCCGCGATCGACGAGATCGTGCGCACCGGCCGGCTCACGAAGGGGCCCTACGTCGAGCGATTCGAGAAGGCGGTCGCGGAGCGGCTCGGCGTGCGGCATGCCGTGGCGGTGAGCAGCTGCACCGTGGGCCTGATGCTCGTGTATCGGGGGCTCGATCTGGCCGCCGGCAGCTGCCGCAGCCGCCGCGGGATCGCCGAAGCCTGCCCGGTGGCCGCGATGGAGCCGCTCTCGCGGTTCGGCGTGGCCCGGTCGGGAAGCCGCTCGGAGCCGCTGGGGGAGGTGATCATCCCCAGCTTCACGTTCCTGGCGGCCCCGGCGGCGATCGCCTGGAACAACCTCCGCCCCGTGTTCATCGAGGTCGATCCGCGCACGACCAACGTCTCCCCGCAGGCGGTGAAGGCGGCGATCTCGCCCCGCACCGTCGCGATCGCCGCCTGCCACAACTTCGGCAACCCCTGCGATATCCCGGCGCTGGAGGCGATCGCCGTCGAGCATGGTCTGCCGCTGGTCATCGACGCGGCCCACGGGTTCGGCGCCAGCGTGCATGGCCGGCCGGTGGGAGCCGGCGGCACGGCGCAGGTGTTCAGCCTCTCGCCCACAAAGTTGCTCGTGGCCGGCGAGGGAGGCATCGTGGCCACCGATTGCGACTGCCTGGCCCACTTCGTGCGGCTGGGCCGCGAATATGGCAACGACGGCTCCTACGACGCGCTCTTCCCGGGCGTCAACGGCCGGATGCCGGAGATGAGCGCCGCGCTGGCGTTGGCGTCGCTCGAAATCCTCGACCAGGTATCGGCCCGCCGCAACGAGCTCGCCGGGCTGTATCGCGAGGAACTCTCCCAGCTTCCCGGCATCGGGTTCGTGGAAATCGCCGCGGGCGCCCGCTCGAGCCACAAAGACTTCTCGATCACGATTGATCCCACGCGGTTTGGCATGTCGCGCGACGCGCTGCGGCGTGCCCTGGCCGCGCGGGGCATCGAAACGCGGGCCTATTACGATCCTCCCTGCCATCGCCAGACGGCGTTCGAGCATTTCCATGACCGGATGCGGCCGCTCCCGCAGACCGAGATGCTCGCCTCCCGCAGCCTCGCCCTGCCGATGGGCGGCCACGTGAACGAGGCCGTCGTCGCCGATGTGTGCGAGACGATCGCCAACGCAAAGCACCTCGATTGACCGACTCGGTCCTGTTCTGGGCGGCATGGTTCGCAGCCGCGGTCGTCGGGGCAGCCGCCATGACGTCGCGGCTGGTCGCATGGGCCGGGGCGCTCGGCGTGGTCGACCGCCCCAACGCCCGCTCGAGCCACACAAACGTCACGCCCCGTGGCGGCGGGCTGGCGATCGTAGCCGTGACGGTGCTGGCCGCCGCGGTCGCGGCCGTGCTCTATCCCTCCGCGGCCGTGCGGCTCGCCGCGACCGTGATTCCGGCCGTGGTGATCGCCGCCGTGAGCTGGATCGATGATGTCCGCACGCTGAAAAACCGCGTCCGCTTCTCGGTGCACCTGGCGGCGGCAGCCGCCGCCGTCTTCGTTCTCGGCCCCGTACATTCCGTCGATCTCGGATCCTTTGGGAGCATCGACCTCGGGGCCGCCGCCTGGCCGCTCACGATGCTATGGATCGTCGGCCTGACCAACGCCTTCAACTTCATGGACGGGATCGACGGGATCGCCGGGATCACGGCGGCCGCAGCGGGTGCCGGGCTGGCCGCCGCGGCCTGGCTGCTCGGCGGCCCGGCCATCGCCGCGGTCGCCTTGGCCTTCACGGGAGCGGCGCTGGGGTTTCTGTCGCAGAACTGGCCGCCGGCCCGGATCTTCATGGGCGACGTGGGCAGCGCGTTCTGCGGGTTTCTGATCGCGGTGCTGCCGTTGGCCATACCCGCGGCCGACGTGCCGCGAATCGTGCCGGTCGCCGTGCTGGCGATGTGGCCCTTCATCTTCGACACGCTGTTCACGCTCGTGCGTCGGCTGCGGCGCGGTGAAAACATTTTCCAGGCCCACCGCAGCCACCTCTATCAGCGGCTGGTGATCGCCGGCTGGTCGCACCGGGCCACGTCGAGCCTCTACGGCGCGTTGGCCGCGATGGCGGCGGCGATCGCGATCACGCCGCTCTTGAACCCGGCGCTCCGGGTGACGGCCGATCGCGCCGCCGCGGCGCTGGTCGGCGGCTGCAGCCTGTTCCTCGTCGGCCTGGCGATCTTCGCCGAGCGATGGCGTCCTTCTACGCCCGCTTCCTGAAGCGGGGCTGCGATCTGGTGGCGGCTGTGGTGCTCACCGTCGTGCTGCTGCCGGCGATGGCGGTCGTCGCCGTGGCCGTGTGGCTCGCGCTCGGGCTGCCGATCCTCCATCGCGACGAACGGGCCGGGCTCGCCGGCCGTACCATCCGGATCGCGAAGTTTCGCTCCATGACCAACGCCACCGGCCCCGACGGCCGGCTCCTGCCCGACTCCGCCCGCCTCGGTCCCTTCGGCAGGTTCCTGCGGCGGACGAGCCTCGATGAATTGCCGCAGCTTTTCAGTGTGCTCTGCGGCGACATGAGCCTTGTCGGCCCCCGGCCGCTGCCGCTTCGCTACGTGCCGCGGTATTCTTCTCGCCAGGCCACCCGGCTGGAGGTCCGGCCAGGGCTCACCGGCTGGGCCCAGATTCACGGCCGCAACGCCGTGGACTGGCCGGAACGGCTGGAACTCGACGCCCGCTACGTGGAAATGCTGGCCCGGCCCACGGCCCCGCTGACCGATCTCTGGATCGTGGGCGTGACGGCGTTTCAAATACTCCTCCAGGCGGTGACCGGCCGCGGGATCACCGCGCCGGGAGCCGCCACGATGCACGAGTTCGCCCCATGACTTCCCCGCAGCCGTCCGTGGCCGACGCCATCGCATCCGCGATCCGCACCGTGCTTCATGACACGGGCCGCGACGCCAAGGCCGTTGAGCCTACGATGCTCCTGGCCGCCGACCTCGGGCTCGACTCCCTCGACCTCGCCCAAACGATCGTGCTCCTGGAGCGGTCGCTGGGCATCGACCCATTCCGCCAAGCTCCTGCCGCCGGCGGCCGGCCCGCCATCCGCACCGTCGCCGACCTGATCACCATCTACACCTCCGCCCTCCCCTCTCCTTCTCCCCCTCCCTCTCCCTCTGGGAGAGGGCCGGGGTGAGGGTGCCCCCCACCACCAACCCATGACCTCAACCCCCACCATTCCCGACGCTTCCGTCGAAGACCGTCTCGCCTTCGCGATCACCGAGATCGCCCGCCAATCGCCCGACCGCGCGGCGATCGTCGCCGCCGCCGGCTCCCCGAGCCGCCGCGGGATCGACTATGCCGCGCTGGCCGCGGCCGTGGAAAAACTCGAGGCCGCGCTCGACGCCCACCGCCCCGTGGGCGTGGTCGCCCGCGCCATCCGCGTGGAATCGCTCGTGGCGATCGCCGCGGCCTGCGGCCGCCAGCACGTGCCCGTGGCGTTTCTCGCCGAAGACTCCCGCGACCTGGTCGGCGAACTCCGCGACTGGGTCACGCTCGACGATTCGCTCGTGCTTCCCGAATCAGCCAGCCGCGGCCCGCGGCGCGAGTTTACCGCGATTCCGGCCCAAGTTGTCGTGGCCACCTCCGGCACGAGCGGCCCGCCGAAGATCGTGCAGCACTCCTGGGATTCGGTGCTCGCCGCGGCCCGCCTCGCCGAGCAGTGGCACGGCCTGGCCTGGCTGCTGGTCTACGACGCAACCCGGTGGGCCGGCATCCAGGTGTGGATGCAGGCGCTGCTGACTGGCGGCACGCTCGTCGTGCCCGCGTCGCGCGATCCCGACGTCGTCGCCGCGGCGCTGGTCGCCGAGAAGGTGGCCGTCCTGCCGGCCACGCCCACCCTCCTGCGGCGGCTGCTGACATCGGCCGACCGCAGCCATCTCGCCCAGGCGGCTCCGGCCCGGATCACGCTCGGTGGCGAAGCGGCCGATGGCCAGCTGCTGGCCGACGCGAAGGCGCTGTTTCCGCAGGCCAAGATCACGCAGGTCTACGCGACCACGGAGCTGGGCGAGGTGTTTCGGGTGGCCGACGGCCGGCCGGGCTTTCCCGCGGCCTGGCTGGGCAAGTCGCTGCCCGGTGGGGTGCGGCTCACGACCCGCCGCGACGGCGAGCTGCTCGTGCAACTCTCGCGCGACACAGCGGACGTGGGCACCGGCGACCTGGTCGAGCGGCGTGGCGACCGCTTCGAGTTCACGGGCCGCCGCAGCGACGTGATCGTGGTGGGGGGCGCGAAGGTGTTTCCGAAGCGGGTGGAGGAGATCCTGCGGCGGGTGCCGGGTGTGGCCGAGGCCCGCGTCTACGGTCTCCCCAGCGCCATCACCGGCGAACTGGTGGCCGCGGAGATCGTGCTCGCCGACCCGCTTCCTGAAGCGACCGCGCCCGACCAGGTCCGCACGGCCGCCCTGGCGATCTGCCGCGAATCGCTCGAGCCGCAGAGCGTGCCCCGCGTGCTCGACATCGTGAAGCAGATCGCCACCACCGCCGCCGGCAAAACCCCCCGCCGCCCCGCCCCCGTCCATCCGTGACCGGTAATGGCTCGCACCTGTAGCGGCGGTCTCCGACCGTCGTTCCTCCCCCTGTAGCGGCGGTCTCTGACCGTCGTTCCTCCCCCTGTAGCGGCGGTCTCTGACCGTCGTTCTGTGCGTTCCGTGATCTCGCTCATCTCCGGCGGCTCGCGTGGCCTCGGCCTGGCGATCGTCGAGCGGCTGCTCGCCCGCGGCGATCGCGTGGCCACGTTCTCCCGCTCGGGCTCGCCGGCCCTCGCCGCACTCGCCGCGGCGCACCCCGATCGGCTGCACGCCGAATCTCTCGACGGCAGCGACTCGGCCGCGGTGATCGGCTTCGTGGGCCGGGTCGTGGAGCGGTTCGGCGGCCTCGATCACTGCATCGCGAATGCGGCGATCGCCCACGAGGGCGTGCTGGCGACGATGCGTGACGACGAGATCGACTCGCTGCTCACGGTGAACGTAAAAGCCTCGATCGTGCTCGTCCGCGAGTGCCTCCGCCAGATGCTCGCCCGCTCCCCGGCCCCCAGAAGCGAGCCGAAACACTCCCCTCTCCCTCTGGGAGAGGGTGGCCGAAGGCCGGGTGAGGGTGCCCCGCCCGCCTCCATCACCGTCATCTCCTCGATCGTCGCCTCCCGCGGCTCCCCCGGCCTCGCCGTCTACGCCGCCACGAAAGCCGCGCTCGAAGGCTTCGCCCGCAGCCTCGCCCGCGAGGTGGGCCTGCGCGGTATCCGCGTCAACGCGATTGCCCCCGGCTTTCTGGAAACCGACCTTTCGGCAACGCTCTCCGCCGACAACCGAGCCCGCCTCGCCCGCCGCACGGCCCTGGGCCGGCTCGGCACCACCGCCGACGTCGTCGGCGCCCTCGAGTTCTTAACCAGTCCCCGCGCTGCCTTCATCACCGGCCAAGTGCTCACGATCGACGGCGGCAACTGATCTGGATTGCAGTGCTCAGTAAACCTCGTCGTGCGTGCCCACGGTCAGGAGCACGATTGTTTCTGCATAAAGCCCGGCAATCTCTTTGGGTTCCCCCACCTCAAACACGATTCTCAGGCTGTAATTCACGCTGCATGACCAGCACCCGGTGAGATCGCCTCTCAATCGATGCGATCGCAACGCGGGGTCAAACATGTCGGATCGAAGAACAGCTACCGTCTGTAAATTTTGATCGGCCAGTGCCGCGTCTCGCTTGGCCGCTCGTTTTGCAGCCCGCCGAAAACCGCTCGTAACATAAATGTGACGAACCGTGCCGCCCCCAGCCATCATTTCCGCAAATCCCGTGCGAGATCATCGATATCGAGCAGAGTTGCCCTTCCTTGAGCCATCTCGTTTCGTCCCTCCAGAACGTCTGAAACGATCTGTCGTCGCCCTTGCTCCGCAAGTCGTCGCTGTATCAAGTTCATTAGTTCTTTCTGGTCGTCCGCGCACAGGCTATCCACAGCCTCAACGACTTCGTCGAATGCCATCTTGCGAATCATGTTCGCCTCCAGTCTCGGCTATGGTGTTCCAAACAGGCTACTTGCACCAACACCCAACAGTGTACATCAGTCTATGCGCCTCGGCAACGCGATCACGTGAAGGCCCGCGCCGCATTCATCACCGGCCAAGTGCTCACGATCGACGGCGGCAGCTGATCATCCCGTCGCCCGCAGCACGGATTGCTGCACCGTGTCAGGCACATCGATGGAGATAAACCAAGCTGATGGATAGAGATAGTCCTCGCCCGTCTCATCGATGATGCGCAGGTCGCCATCGGCAGCGGCATCTGCATCTTCGATCACGGCGTAAATCTTGTTGCGGTGGAGCGACGTCTCGTATCCCTCGTTCGCTACGCACACAGCGAATTTGTTTCCGGGCAACGCGTTCATCGCAAATACCTCTTGCGCTTCATTTCGACACGGCCGATGCCATGCGCTTCGTACCAGTGCAATTCCGCCAATCGCAGCCTGCCGCTCGGCAAACGTACGAGAGCGACACCTTTCATCTTCCGCCACCGTCCTGGCCCGTGCAACTTGATCAAGTGCACTCGGCAGCGGATCCTCGCCCCTCCAGCAATGACCGCAACGTCTTGAATGGAACCGACAACCGCAAAGGAATCAGGCATGGAGCGCCACTCCGGAGAGGCAGCAGTATACGGGCGTACACTTTTTCGTAAACCCGGCTGCTTGACAACAAACCAATCCGGAAACAAATCCATTCTAGTCGCACTAAAATGGAGCAGGCTCCCGAATGGCAGAGGCGTGGACACGACTCTTGTCGCTCGAGTTGCCGCGCAGTCAGTCCGCCTTCCTCTGGGGAGCCCGCAAGACCGGCAAATCGACGCTGCTGCGGACGGCCTTTCCGCAGAGCATCACGTACGACTTTTTGAAGACCGATCTTGCCCTGTCGTTTGGGGCCAGGCCGGCCCTGCTGCGGGAGCAGCTTCTGGCCCGGTCAGCGGCCGAGCTGGATAGCCCGATCATCCTCGACGAGGTGCAGAAGGTACCCGGCGTTCTCGACGAGGTGCACTGGCTGATCGAGAACCGGGGGCTGCGGTTCATCCTCTGCGGGTCGAGCGCCCGCAAGCTGAAACGCGGGCGAGCCAACCTGCTCGGGGGCCGCGCATGGCGGTTCGAGATGTTTCCGTTGGTAACGGCCGAGTTTCCCGCAGCCGACCGGCCGCACGGCCGTTTCGACCTCCTGCGGGCGTTGAACCACGGCTTGCTGCCCTCCCATTACCTCTCTTCGCACCCGCGGCGGTCCTTGGAGGCCTATGTCCGCGACTACCTCAAGGAAGAGGTCTTCGACGCAGGGCTCACGCGGAACGTGCCGGCATTCTCGCGATTCTTCGAGGCGGTCGGCTATTCGCACGGCGAACTCGTGAACTACGCGAACATCGCCCGCGACTGCGGGGTGGACGCCAAGACAGTCAAGGAATACTTCCAGATCCTCTGCGACACACTCCTCGGCCGGCTCGTGCCGCCGTACAAAAAACGACAAGAGCGGCAGGTCATCAGCAAGGCGCCCAAGTTCTATCTCTTCGACGTGGGCGTCGCCGGCGGGCTCACGAAACGGCATCTCGCGGAGCCACGCGGGGAGCAGTTTGGCCGGGCGCTCGAGCACCTCGTGTTCATGGAGCTCGCCGCCCATGCCTCGTATCGGGAACTGGGTTACGACATCTGCTTTTGGAGGACCAAGGCCGGGGCCGAGGTAGATTTCGTGCTGGGGCGAGGGGAGGTCGCGATCGAGGTGAAGGGCACATCCCGCGTCGATGATCGGGATCTGCGGTCGCTCGCGCTCTTCCGTGAGACCCATCGCCCCCGGCTTGCAGTCGTGGTCTGCAACGAGCCCGAGGAGCGCGTCGTCGCCGGGGTTCGCATCCTGCCCTGGCGGCTCTTTTTCCAGGAACTCTGGAACGGCCGCATCATGGGCAGCTGACCAACCTGTCGCCCGCCGCACGGATTGCTGGACCGCCCCCCGTGGCGCACACCTCCAGCCGTGCGAATCCGCGCCGATGCCGTCATAACGCCTAACCCCCGCGAAAACCGCACCGCCGCCCCCCATGCCGCTCGAAAAATCCTTACCGCCCCGCGAAGAACTTCCGCAAACTTGCGGTAACATGAGAATTGTCCGATGGGGTCTGCGGCCACCCAAAAAACGACAAAATCGCCTGCCGCCCTGCCACCGAAGGGAACGGAGTGCAGGACTCGCACCCCCCTCGTTTGAACTACCCCCGCCATCATTCGCTCCGCCAGTCGGGAGCGGTCGCCTGCAAGCCCGGTGATGATGTCGCCACGGCGACGAATCGCCGCACGCCCCCCGCTGATTGCCAGCGGATCCTGATCGTTGGGGCCGGAGGATTCGGCCGTGAAGTGCTGCAGTGGGCCCGCGACACGTGGCCCGATCATGCAGGGCGAATCGCCGGGTTTCTGTCATCCGATGCCCGCGTCCTCGATGGATTCGACGGCTGCCCCGAGATCATCGGCCATCCCGACGCATACCACCCCGCGCCGGGTGACTACCTCCTGCTCGCCATCGGCGTGCCCTACGCCCGCCGGCAGGTCGCGGAATCGCTCCTGGCCCGAGGGGCCGAGTTCCTCACGCTCGTGCATCCGACAGCCATCGTCGCCGCGTCGGCCCGCATCGGCGCAGGCGCGATCCTTTGCCCCTATTCGATCGCCAGCGACGCCTGCCGCGTGGGCCGGTTCGTGATCCTGAACTACCACACGTCCCTCGGCCACGACGCCTCGGCGGGGGATTTCGCGGTGCTGTCGCCCTACGCCACGCTCGGCGGCAACGCGCACATCCATGAAGACGTGTTCCTCGGGCTCCATGCCTCCGTCGGACCGGGCAAGACCGTTGGTGCCCGCAGCAAGGTGAGCGCGAACTCATGCTCCCTGGCTAACGCCCCAGCCGATTCGATCATCTTTGGCGTGCCGGGCCGGATCGCGCGCCGCGTGGGCGGCGATTGGTTGCAATCATGAATGGCTTTGCCCGCCTCGCTACAACCGCTGCCCCCCCCGTGAATGCAGTTTCAGCAGCGAAACATTCGTGCTCTCGCGCCTGTGCGATGCGAAATCATTTGTTCGCGATGCGGAATCAAACCCGTGGGAAACAATGAAAAGCCCATGGGGGGGAAATCGCAAAACACGCTTTCCAATCCTCTCTCTTGGGGACTACGCACTTGCGCAGAGGGCGGCAACTACAGGTGACTGAAATCTTACTTCCGAAATTTTCACGCAATCTCAACAGCCAAGAGTCTTCTCTACAACAACCTTTTACACTCACTTCTGAATATCACACATGACAAATCACAAGCACGTTGCACTCGTAACCGGCGCGGCAGGATTCCTAGGATCGCATGTCGCTGAGCACTGCCTCAGCCTTGGGCTGCGTGTCATCGGTATTGATGACCTGTCGGGCGGATTTGAATCCAACGTACCTAAGGGCGTGGAATTTCATCACGGCTCCGTGTGCGACAAACTTTTTGTGCAGTCGCTTTTCGCGAAGCATGCGGTTGACTATGTGTATCACCTCGCGGCCTACGCGGCGGAAGGTCTGAGCCATTTCATCCGTCACTTTAATTACGAAAACAATCTGCAGGGATCGATCCTCCTCATTAATGAGGCTGTTCTGCATGATGTAAAGTGCTTCGTTTTCACGTCGTCGATCGCGGTCTATGGAACGGGCCAAACGCCCATGACCGAGACACTCGTGCCCGTTCCGGAAGACCCATACGGAATCTCCAAATACGCAGTGGAACTCGATCTCAAGGCCGCCCATCACATGTTCGGCCTAAACTCGATTGTCTTCCGACCACACAACGTCTATGGCGAGCGGCAGAACACATCCGACCGATACCGCAACGTCATCGGCATTTTCATGCAGCAGGCGCGCACGGGTCAGCCGATGTCAGTATTCGGCGATGGCCTGCAGACCCGAGCCTTTTCTCACGTAGACGACGTGGCGCCGATTATTGCAAGCGCGCCACTAGTGCCCGCCGCGTACAACGAGACGTTCAATGTGGGAGCTGACACACCCTACACCGTGTTGGCACTTGCTGAGGAGGTCGCCCGCGCTTTCGACATCACCCCCAACATCGTGCATCTGCCAGCACGTAACGAGGTCGTCCATGCGTTTTCGGATCACAGCAAGGTTCGACGTGTCTTCGCGCCGCCGCCCTGCGTCGAACTGGGAGAGGGGATCCGCCGGATGGCTAAATGGACGAGAACGCAGCCGCTACTTCCGCCGACAAGCTTCGGAGCCATCGAGGTCCGCCGCAATCTGCCGCCGAGTTGGCAGGCCTAGACCACGGTGATCCGCCATAGACGGCTTCCCGCCCCCGGGCCACTCTTCTAGCCAATCTTCCGCTTAACTTATGCCGAATCCACTCGTCAGCGCGTGTCTTTTAACTTATAAGCGGGCTTCCGTTGTGCCGCGAACCATCGCCGACCTTCTACAGCAGACTTTTCACGACTTCGAGTTGATTATCAACGACGACAACTCGCCGGACGACACTGAGGCGGTTTGTCGGGAGTTCGAGCATCGGGATCCGCGGGTCCGCTATTTCCGCAACGATCGCAATCTTCGCTACGCGGGCAATCAGAACGTCGCTGTTGAACGGTCCCGCGGGAAGTACGTGGCGTTCATTCACGACGGCGATCGTTACTCGCCGCAATTGCTTGAGCGATGGGTAGCGGCGATGGAGGCCTGCCCGGATGCCGCCTTGGTCTTCAATGCCGTCAATGTGCTCGACCGCGATGGGAACGTGGCCCGAAGCTACGACCATGGCTATGCCCCCTGCACGCCAGGCCGCGACTTTTACGACCACATGCTTACAACTATCCATTCGCCGATCTTCGGGATCGTGATGGTGCGTCGCGATGCGATTGTGGCCGCCGGCCCCTTTGACTTGTCGTTTCCCATTCTCGCGGACGTCGACATGTGGTTTCGCCTACTCCTTCGTGGCGACGTGGCCTACGTTCCGGAGCGGCTATACTCAATCTACCCGCGCGAGGCAGACCACCCCAACGCACGAGTAAACTGGCGGATTCGTGCCGAGTTGGCCCGAATCTATCGAATGGCGTGCGACCGAAGGCATGGCCGAGGCAGTCCTGCCTGGCGACAAGTGCGACGGCAGGTGGATCGGGCGTTGCTAAAGGCCGACGCCCGCGACCTCGCGGTCGCCCTGGCGAAGTTCCGCTGGGGCACGGCTGCCGCGGGCGTGCTCGCTGTCCTTCGTCGTCACCTGGTGGCCCGTTGAGTTCACCGCCAGCAGCTGGGAACGGCCCCGCCGAGGAGCGATTCGCGGCGCCCGCCGACCCACAAACGCCCGTCATCGGCACCATGCTGTCACGGCTCGTCGGCGGTTCAGCCGTGTCGCTTATTGGATTCGGCGTCACTGTGCTGCAAGCAATCTTACAAGTGCCTTTGCTGCTTGCAGCGTGGCCCGCTGAAACGTTCGCAGCCTGGGTAACCGCGTTGGCAATGCATGCGTTTGTCATTAGTTGTGACGTAGGTTTTCACAGTTTCATTGGCGTTGAAATCACGCTGACGGGACTAGGCGATTGTCGACCCGTCCGTCAGTTGTTTGGCGCCGCGGTACGAATCTGGGGCGTCTTTTCCGTATTACAGATTGCAATACTTGCTGCGGTATGGTTCGGGCCAGACCTACTGGCCGGCATGGACATCCCGTCTATCGAGATCCTCCGCGCCGCACGCGCGCCTTTCGCGATTTTCGTAATTCAATGGATCTTCGTAGGCTCGTTTCTCAGCCTGGTGTGCCGAGTGCTGCTTGCCGGCGGAGAAACGATCTTTTTTCAGTGGTTTGGCGTGTTGCATCGAACCCTTTTATTCGCTGCCACCGTCACGGCGGCCTGGGCTGGTGCAGGGGCGGGCGCGGTCGCGATCGCCTATAGCTTCGCAGGCACGCTGTCGGCGCTGCTTTGTATTACCTATGTTTTGCGTCGTTATCCGGCGATCGTACCGAAATCGCCGGACGGCTCTTGGCAGATCGCTTGGTCGCTGTTTCGCCGATCCACGGGCCTGACGGTATCGAGCATGCTCGAGCAATCGTCGGTCGGCGGGCTGACAACCGCCGTGGCAGGGGTGTTCGATGACCTACAGACCGCGGCTTTCGCCACCATGCGATCTCTGGCGAACTTTGTCACGCAGGCCGCGGGAGTCGTACTTAATCCGACCGTTCCCGAGTTTGGCAGGGCGGCGACCCCCGAAAACATCCACAAAGCCGCGCTGATCATCGACTCCGCTTTGATCATCGGCACGACCGTATTAGCCACAACGGTATCAGTAGCCTCACCTTGGACCAGAGCGTTGTACGGAGCCTGGACCAGAAATGAACTGCCTTTCGACACTTGGTTATTCGTCGGCCTTGTTGCGGCGGTGCTGATTCGGCAGGTCGGGGTACCGTTTCATTGTTTCTTGCATGGAACAAATCGGGTTCGGCAGCAATTCGTCGCGACCGCGGTTCGGGCCTCCGTCTTGTTTGGGACGCTTCCGCTTGCGATAAATCGGCTTGGATTATCCGGCATTAGTACCGCCATGGTCGCCGCCGAAATCTGCACCGCCGCGTACCTCCTGGTAGTCGTGCGGCAGGCATTTCGGGAATACGGCCAACCTCTTCAACTGATCAGTCCGATCCTGGCCGCCGCACAAACGCTGGGCGCTGTAGCATGCCTAGGTGGTGCACTTGCGTCGCCGGTCGGTTCGCACGCCTGCGTTGGAGCCGCGATCGCGGCGCACACCGTGCTTCTGGGACTACAGCTCCGATCCCTTCCCGCCGAGCTAATTTCAGCTGTCATAACGCACACATCGATCGGGCTCTCCCGCACCCGGAGGAGGACGGGACGTGCCTAAACTGCTCTACGTTGGCGACCTCGCTTCTGGCACAACGTCCAGGATGAGATGTGACACGCTCCGGCAGCTTGGTTTTACGACGTGCGAGTTGCCGACAGACGTTTTCCAGCCGAGTATTCTTTTGCGATATGCAGACAAGTTCGCCCGCCGGCTGCGGGTCCCAATTGACCATGCCGGCGTGAACGTAGCACTCCTTGCATTGCCAGAGGCCCCAGACCTGCTGTGGATCGACAAGGGCAACACGGTGCTACCGTCCACGCTGCGGCGACTGCGCAGGCGATTTCCGCGGTTGCGCATCGTCGGCTACAGTCCCGACGACATGATGCAATGGCACTGCAGTTCAATTTATTTTCTACTGGGCCTGAAGTACTACGATGCCTTCCTCACGACGAAGTCATTTGGGGTAGCTGAACTCCGTCGGTGGGGCTGCCCGCGTGTGATTTTCAACGAAAACGCTTACGATCCTGCCACCCACAGGCCGGCCCTAGACCACCATGGATTGCCAATTGAGCAAACGATCGGGGTCGGCTTCATCGGCCATCACGAAATGGAGCGGTGCCGATCGATCGCGCGGCTGTGCGAGGCGGGAGTAGCGGTCACCGTCACTGGCCCTGGTTGGTACCGTTACCGCCGATCGCTGCCGGCGAATGCCACCGTTCTGCCCCCGGTGTTCGGCGACGAATACGCCGCTCGGATCAGTGCGACAATCGTGAATCTCGGTTTTCTGCGGAAGATGAACCGTGACCTCCAAACGCAGCGTACGGTAGAAGTCCCGGCCTGCGGCGGATTCCTACTTGCCGAGCGCACGGCGGAGCAGCAACAACTGTTCGCCGAGGGCATGGAAGCCGATTACTTCGGCGATGATGACGAACTGATTCGTAAAGCCAAGCTCTATCTCGCCAAGCCTGCTGCAGCTCGGCGCATCGGTGCCGCCGCTCTCGAGCGGTGCCGGTCAGGCCGTTACAGTTATAAAGAGCGTCTTTCCGACGCCCTTGCCGAACTCGACCTTCTGCCGTCAGGGTAGTCAACGATGGGCATCTTAATCCTAATTCTATGCATAGGCTGTTTTACACCGCTCATGGTTGGCATGGCGAGACACATTCTCCATTTCCCGGAGAGGATCTCGACGCCAACCTGGCTGTTGGTGACCAATGCGTTGTTTATTCTCGGCGGGCCCGTCGTTTACTGGACGCTGTACGGGGAAGATCTGACGAACTCGGTCCGCGGTGCCGCGACTATCGCGGGCGTCATCGTCGCCTATTCGGCCTGCCTCGCCGGCTCTTATTTTGTAGTAACGCGGGGCGTAACAGCGATCACGGGCATCCGGATTGAAGGCTCTGTGGCCTCGCTCAAGCGTGTCGCCGCCGTCGCGAAGCCGACTGAGGTGCTAATGTGTTCGGCAGTCGTAATCGCCGTGCAAGTGGTTTCGCTGTGGCTCTACAGCCTCGGCCTTACCGGCGGCACGATGGCCTACGACTACAAGCTTCACGTCCCCTATTTCATCATAGTGGCGTACATGCTGATAGGAAGCGCATCGCTCGGCGTGGCTGCTTTGCTGGCCAAGATCGCGTTAGGACAGAGCGATTTACGATTTCGCTTTGCGGCTATGGCCATGCTTGCGATTGAGTACGCAATCACGATTTACTCGGGTCGACGTGAACTGGTTTGGCTTACCGTCGCCGTCACCTTGGGCGTGATTTGGTCCGGCCGACGTCGATGGTTAGTGGCCGCGCCGTTTGCATTGGGCGGCGTTTACCTGATCCTGTTCGTATTCGCGCCGGTGTTTCTCCGGGCAAGAATTTTGTATTCCGGCGGCAACGCCCCTTCCGTGATGGAGGCGTATCGAATTGCCATCGAGGACCGGTCAACTGACGTCACGGGAAAGACCGACCTGGAAGCGCAGCGAAACACGTCCTGGAGGTTTCGCACCTATGCCTTCTGGGAGCAGTTTTATGAGGATCGCGGACCAGCGTTCACGCACGGCAAGATTCTGAGCCAGGCAGTCCTGATGACCTTGCCCCGGGCAATCTTCGGTTTCACCAAATATTCTCTCGGCGTCGTGGACGAGAATCTACTTGAAACACGAATCGACATCTGCAACAACGTCAGCCTGGAGTCATACGTCGATCTTGGCGCGCTCGGCCCCGCCGTATACGGGATCATCTTCGGCGCCGTGTTCGCCCTTTGCGATGCCCTGATCTGCTTCTCCGGTTCTCGCTATCGGATGCTCGCCGCGCTAAACATCGGGATCCTCATGCGGCATCTGCTCGGTCCGGAGGCGAATCCCATTGCCTACTTTTCTGAGTTCCGCACCTGTGTCATCTACGCGCTATTGGCTGCCCTGTTTGCAACTTTACTTCGCCGGAAGCCGATGCAAGCGGATTCCGAACCGCTCAAAAGCGGTATAGCGGCAAGAACCCGCCTGGAGCCCGCGGCAATCCCGCCGGTCAGGCCGCCAAGCCGCCCGCTACCGGTGCTTCCTTCTTAACTCGCCATCAGCCCGCGCACCTTGCGGCCGATCTTGTCTAGAACGTCTTGCCAAACTTGCTGGCGGTGAGACGTTCCCGCGATCTGCGTCAGATCTCTGCTGCGTGAATCGAATTGGAGGTAAGTTATGAGTCGGCCAAGATCCTCGCGTTGGCGATCCTCGTGATATTCCCGCAGCACGAACTCGCGGCCGGCAATCCCCATCGCGTCGCCCGCTTCCGGATGCTCGAGCAGATGCCGCAGCGCTGCCTCCGCCTGGTCGCGTCCTGTGACGCGAAGGCCGGTACCGAAGGGGTTGGAAAAAGCGTAAACCATGTCGTTGCCCGAGATTACTGGGCGGCCCATGGCGTGGGCGTCGAGCACCGACCCTGGGCCGCATTCGTTTCCCAAGCTGACGACCGCCACGCGAGCGGTGCTGATTTCTTGCAGGAGCCTGGCCAGCGGCAGGCAAAGAACCGAAATCCGTTCCCGGGGAAGGGAGACGCCTACCGTGAGGTGTGGCGGAAGCTGCTGGCGGCTCGTGCCATACTGAGGACCGCACAGCATCCAGCGAAGCCCAGGCCGCGTCCTCATAACTTTCGCCATTACTTCACACCACGTTCTCAGGCCCTTCTTGTTCCAGGACCCGACCCAAACAACCTTGTCTTCCACGGTTGCTGGAGCGACGCGGCTGTGAAACTCCGCCCAGGGAATCGCGTTCCGCACGAGCACGAACTTTCCCCGAAGCCGTGGAAACCGCGCGCAGTAGTCGGCGAGATGACCTGGGCCCACGAAGGCATAGGCGTCGATCCATCTGCCGTGCGAGAAGGCCGCCCGATCGGCTCCGACGTCGATATTCTGACCGACGTGCACGATTCGGGCGCTCGGAAAATTCGCCCGAAAACAGGCGGCCGCGTCGTAGGCGCCCTCCAGCAACACGATGTCCGGAGACCGCACGCGGCCCTGCCGAATCGCCGCCAACTGATCGTCGCGCGACCCCGTTCCAATGAACTCGACGTTCCGCTCGACGAACGAGTTCGGACCAGCGCCCATCACCTGCACTCTATGCCCAAGCGCCGTGAGGTGCTGCGCGTGCCAGAGCATCTGCAACTCCGTGCCACCCACTCCCGTGTGCGCGACCGTCGAAAAAGTAAGTCCGTCCCGAAACGCCGAATGCCAGCCTCGCCAGAGCAAAATCGACAGGCCCATGATCAACGTCCAAATGGTTTCCGTGGGCCACCGCCCCGGTGCCGAGCATGGTACGCAATGAAGGCGCCCTCCACCAGCAGCGCGCGACGCAGGTGACGCTTTGATCCTTCGACTTTTGCGGGCGCTGAGATCGCTGGCCGTAAACCCGCACAACTACTACCGGGAGTTGGTCACGACCAACTGGCGACTGCACATCGTTGATCCGACCGACTGGCTCCGATTCAAGACACTCGTCCAGCGAGAGATGGCCTCCCGCAGGTCGATTAATTCCCGGGTCGAGACGCGGGCGATCGATGTGCTTTTCCCGGGAATCCTATCGGAGCCCGTGCGAATTTTTCCTATTCCCCCACATCCCTTCAATGTCTCTTGGCATGAACTAGTGCTGCTGGCCGCGATCACGCGGCACCTCAAGCCGAAGCAGATCTTCGAGTTCGGCACCTTCGATGGGCGGACATCCCTTCATCTGGCCGCGAACGCACCGGACGATGGCGTTTTACACACGATCGACATCACCGCAGGAGCATTCGATTTTGGTGCAGATTCAGGATTCTGCGAACCGGTCAGCGTTGGCCGATGGATCTGCGGCCGCATTCTCGATCCCCATATCGTCGCGATCACGGGCGATTCGGCGACGTACGATTTCTCGGCTTTTCGCGGTCGCACCGACCTGGTGTTCATTGACGCCGATCGCGGTGAGGCCGCGGTCCTCCGCGACTCGGCCGCCGCTTTCGAGATGCTCGCTTCAGGCCGGGTGGTAATTTGGCATGACTACCTGATGCTCGACAGCGTCACCAAGGCGCTGACAGGATTGGCCGAAGGCCGCAAGATCTTCCACGTTTCCGGCACGACCTTGGCGCTGACTCGCAACGCTCCTCCCAACGTGACGGCAGCATGAAAATCCTCGTCGTCGCCGACTACTTCTTTCCCTGCCAGCCCGGCGGGCTCGCGCGGGTGGCGTGGGATGTTGCCCAGGCACTCGCCCGGCGCGGCCACGACGTCGAACTCGTGGCTGCGGGCGCGGGCGACAGCGCGGCCTCGACGACAACCACGGTTGTCGAAGGTGTGTTATGCCACCTGTTTCGCAGGCCGCTTTTCGCTAACTGGGATCCAAGGCGATTGACCGCCGCAGTGGCGGCCTACGCGGGGCAGGTAAGCAGAGCGCTCGCCGGGAAACAATTTGACGTTATTCACTTCCACAGCATCTTCACGGGCGCCGCAGTGCTGCGGGCGATGAAGCAAGCGCCCCAACGGGCTGCCTTGGTTTACACTGTGCATTCGCCGGTCGTTCAGGAACAGCGGCTCACGTGGTCGCAGCAGGGCCTGGTGGGCTTCGTCAATCAGGCCGTCGGGATCCCGGTGGCGCGGCGGATGGAGCGGCGGCTCCTCGCGTGCGCCCATGCCACCCACGTTCTCTCCCGATTCACGGCCAATGAGCTCGCCCGAGAACATCCGCAGGTACGCTTCCCGTGCCAACTGATTCCGCACTTCTTCTACGGCGAGTGGCGGAGGCGGCTGACCAGGGCCGAAGCCCGGAGCCGACTTGGCTGGCCGTCGAACCGGCCCGCTTTATTCACGGTTAGGCAATTGCGGCACCGGTATGGCATCGACGACGCCATCACCGCCGTGGCTCCACTGGCGGCTGCAGGGCGGTGCACGTTTCACATCGCTGGTGACGGGCCCAACATGGGCAAACTCCGTACGCAAATCGACGACAGCGGGTGCCGTGAATCGATCACACTTATGGGGCGGCTGCCAGATGACACTCTGCAGGTCGGGTATCAGGCGGCAGATCTCTTTCTCTTGCCGACACGCGCCTTGGAGTGCTTTGGGCTCATCAGCCTCGAGGCGATGAGTTTCGGTCTTCCCGTGCTCGGCACCAACGTTGGCGCGATTCCCGAGGTGATTGGTCCGGTTTTGCCAGGTTTTCTGAGTCCGCCGGGTGACCCAGAGGCTTTTCGTGCGAAAATCACCGACTATTTGGACGGCCGAATTATTCCTCCAGCGGAAGAAGTCATTCGCGGCCATGTCACAGCCAACTATTCCGAGTTAGCCGTGATGACGCAGTATGAACTGCTCTACGAACGCGCCCGTGCAACAAAGGCCAAGTTGCCCACCTCGTGAGCCGGTGCGGAATGACAAAACTCAGCATTCTTTTGCTGACCACCGGCGTGAACCCGGCGATTGGAGGCCCGTTTGAGTCCGTTTCAGGTCTCGCGCGTGGTTTTTCGAAGGATCCATTCACGAATGTTACCGTTGTTGGCTGCGCCTCGCGGAACGTTGACTGGGAGTCTCATCGCGAACGGTGGGGGGCCGCCAGTTTGTCTGTTCACCAAGGAAGTCGCTTCAAAAGATTGGCCAAGGCGCGGCGGTATCTGATGGATCGCATAGCCCGCGACTCGATCGAAATCGTCCACGCCAGTGGCTTGTGGGATGAGACCACGCTGCTTGCGAGGTGGGTCATTGGCCGTTCGACGTTACCGCTCGTATGGAGCATTCGCGGCATGCTCGAGCCATGGGCGCTTGCGTATCGGCGACCGCGTAAAGTCGTTGCTTGGGCGGCCCTCCAGCGCGCGTCATTAACTGCGGCCAACGTCATTCACGCCACGGCCGACTCCGAAGCCCGCTCGTGTCGCCGCGCCGGGCTCCGCCAACCGATCGCGGTGGTCCCTAACGGGATCGACGTACACCCGTTGCCGATAGCCGCGGATGACCGCCACTCGAACCGACTTGGACGTTGCGGCTACCTGGGTCGGCTTCATCCCAAGAAGGGTCTGCCGAATCTGATCGAAGCATGGCGTCATTGCGACACCAGACGTTGGGAACTGGTGATCGCAGGGCCCGACTCGGGCGGCCACGCAGCGCTGCTCAAATCACTTGCTCGCCATCATGGCCTTGCCAACGTACACATCGTGGAACCCGTTTATGGCGAGGATCGCACGCGATTCCTCGAGCAATGTGACTTGTTCGTCTGTCCTTCGTTTTCCGAAAACTTCGGCAACGCGATTGCGGAGGCCATGGAGCGAGGCAAGCCGGTCATCACCACCACAGGAACCCCGTGGAGTGTTCTATCGCACGAGCATATTGGGTGGTGGGTCGATCCCGAGCCCTCGGCACTGGCACGTGGGCTCGCCGACGCCCTGCAGGCCGATCCGCACCAACTGAATGTCATGGGCTCTAGGTGTCGCGAGCACGTCGTGAACACGTATTCCTGGCCGGTCGTTGTGCGGCAGATGCGGGCGGTGTATGAATGGTTGCTTGGCGGCGACGCTCCCGGCTGGCTTTATCTCGGTGAAAGGGCCGCCCGCTTCGAAAGACAGGCGTGACCTCCGCCGCCCGGCCGTCAGACCCGGGTTGCACAGCGACGCACCGCAGGCATCTGGCATGCATCCCAGGCGACTTACGAAACACATACTGGACGTGGCGTTCGGGGCTGTTGGCCTCCAACTCATAAGGCCGGCACACGATTTCGACAGCCGGCCGATCGGTCACGCCAAGGATCGAATGCTCGGCGCCTTGGCGGATGCGTTCGATGACTGGTGCAGGACTTCGTCCATTTGGCCGCTCACGCCCGCAGCGGACACCGCGAGCGCGGTCGAGCGATTCTACGATGAATATCTAGCCAGCCCATTTCGCGACCAGGCTGGAGGCAGCCGTTTCAACAATCTGCTTTGGCTTTTTCTGCTCACCAGAGCTACGCGACCTTCCCTGATAGTGGACTCCGGCACCTACCGGGGGGCGAGCGCCTGGGCGTTTGCCAATGCAGAGCCTGAGTGTCCGATCCTTAGCTTCGATATCGACCTCTCGTCCCTGGCTCGTCGGACACCCGGCGTCACGTTTCTGCAATCGGATTGGGCCACGCATGAGTTCACGGGGTATGACCTGTCGAGATCGCTCGCCTACTTCGACGACCACGTCGATCAGGGCCGCAGGCTGGAGGAAGCCGCCGCACGCGGCGTGCCGTGGCTCGTTTTCGACGACGATTTCCCAGTCACATCATTCGTCTCGATGGCACATGACGGCAACGCGCTCCCAAAGATCGAGTTCCTGCTAGACGACGGGCTTCGCGGCGTCTCGACCATCTCGTGGGAGAGAAACGGCCGGGAGATCCAGTGGCCGATAGATCACCAGCGGCTCGAACGATTGCGAACGCTCATTGCCGCGACAGACCGTCTTCCTAACACCTCCCTGATCACTGGCATCCACCAGACCCCGTACCGGCTCGTAAGTACCGCCATCAAATAAAGGGCAGCTATACCTGTAGCCGCAGGACATACAAAGCATCGTGCCAGTTCTTTCATCAATACGTGAATCATTAATCGCCTTCGACCGGTTTGCCTTCGGCGGACGTGGCCTGACGCGTTATCGGCGTTGGGTGAGCCGGCGAAAGCTTGATGACATCGTGCAACGTTCCAGCCACAATACGTTCGCCATCCACTACTCGGGCCGATCGTTCGCCGCGTTCGCACATCTATGCGACAAATACGGCTCGGACAAAGGCACTCGCGCTCCAGGGCCCCACCCGTACCCACACCAGCCGCACGCCTATGCCGATTTTTATGCGCTTATGTTTGACCATTGTCGGCTGTCGGTCCGAAAAGTCTTTGAGTGCGGTCTCGGCACAAACAACCCCTCGATCCCGTCGAATATGGGAATCACCGGTCGCCCGGGAGCCTCTTTGCGGGCGTGGCGCGACTATTTTCCGAATGCGTTTATCTACGGCGCTGATATCGATCCCAACGTCCTCTTTTCCGAAAACCGGATCATTACCTTCCAGGTTGACCAGACTAGCCCTGAATCTGTCGCAGCGCTGTGGAGACATCCTGACCTTTGCGATTTCGATGTCTTTGTTGACGACGGACTCCATACCTTTGACGCAGGAATCGCTCTTTTTCAGAACAGCTTCCACAGAGTACGGCCGGGCGGCGTCTATATTATCGAAGATGTTCCACAACACTCGCTGCAGAGGTTTTGCGATTATTTCGAACAGGCGGCGGTCGACTATTCGCACGCGACCTCGACCGCTCGCTGTAGGCAAGCCAAACTCGACAGCACGCTGATCATTATCCGAAAGCCCTATCTGCCTAACGCCAGCTAAATGGAACCCACTACACTCAGCCGTCGCCTACTATGGCGGGCCACACGCAGCAAACGCGGCTTTGCAGAAACGCTTTTCCGGCTTTGTCGCGCTTACGTACAGGCCTATCACGATTTTTCATACAATTCTGATTTGAATGGCGAGCGAACTCTTTTGAACCGACTAACATCTGTTCGCATGAAGACAGTGTTTGATGTCGGCGCGAACATAGGCGATTGGACTAAATTGGCGTTGCAGGCAATTCCCGGAGTTACCATCCACGCCTTTGAGTTAAGCGAAGCAACGCGCGCTGCTTTTCGAAGAAACATTACCGCGCTGAATGTTTTGCTTGTTGACGCTCCGCTGGGCAGTGACGACGGCCATGTGCAATTCAAGGATTTCGGGGATTCATCTGGCCTCAATACGATCGTCACCCAGACGACGCACCACGATTGGCGGGCGCCGAAACTTCGAGAATGCATCGCTATGCGGGGTGATACGTACTGCAAAGAGCACGGCGTGAACAAAATCGACCTCATGAAGGTCGACGTCGAGGGCTACGAGAGCGCAGTGCTCGAGGGCTTCGGTAAAATGCTAAAGCCAGACACGATCCGGTGCATTCAATTTGAATATGGCTACGGCAACGGCGACCTTCATTGGTTAATGAAAGACTTTAACGACTACCTTCATGCTCGTGGATATATAGTCGGCAAGCTGTGGCATGACGGAGTCTCCTTTGCGCCTTTTGATTATGCATGGAATAACTTTGACTCGGGGCCAAATTACGTGGCTGTCGGGCGTGACGACGTCGAACTTCGCGATCTTGTCGATCGCAAGCAAACGAAACCACAGCACTGAAGCGAGTGATCGTTGATTTTCGCCAATAGCCAAAAAAGCGTGTTCCATACTACTGCCCACTGTTTTATCGCGGCGGCCGTTCCCTTCAGACAAAGCGTGACCTGTTCGCAAGGCGTCAAATTGGCATCAGGGTTTTTCGGCTTACGCCAGAGAGATGGAGTTTTTTCGCGTTCTACTGTTGCGGCTGTTCGGCGCTAGGGTAAAGTTGTTGGCGACCATCTCTCGAGCGTGTCGAATCTACGCGCCATACGCGATTGTTCTTGGCGAGATGAGTTGTCTAGCGGCAGGCGTCGACTGCCATTGTGTCGATGGCATTGTCCTTGAAGACGACGTGACTGTGAGTCCGGATGCCTTCCTATGCACGGCGTCGCATGACATCGACTGAGCCGACAGGGCCTTGGTGACCGTGCCGATTCGCATCGTCCGAGGCGCGTGGATTTTCGCACGGGCCACGGCTCTGCAGGTCGTCACTGTGGGAGAAGGAGCCGTCGTGGCGGCATGCGCCGGGGTGACGCAGGACGTCCCGGCTTACGCCGTCGTGTCTGGCAACCCAGCGCGAGTAGTTGGTGACCGGGCTTATTGCTTATTGCGGCCCCAGCGACGAGAAAGGCGTGAGCCGCGATGGGTGATCTCGGGCAGCCGCGCCTCGCGGCGGTGATCATCACGCGCAATGAGTCGCTCGACATTGCCGCGTGCATCGAGTCTTGCTCGTTCGCCGAGAAAGTCTTCGTTCTCGATTCGCTCAGCACCGACGACACGGCCGCCCGGGCGCGCGCCGCCGGAGCCGATGTTCAGTTTCGGGAGTTCACGAACTACGCCGACCAACAAAACGTGGCCCTGTCGCTCGTCGCTGACTTCGATTGGGTGTTGATGATGGATGCCGACGAACGGGTGCCAAAAGACATGGCCAGCGAGGTGCGAGCCGTCGTTTGCGACGCATCAGACGACATCGTTCTCTATCGCATCCGACGCAAGGACTTCTTTTTCGGCAGATGGCTGCGTTGTGCGACTGGATACCCGACGTGGTCTGCGCGTCTGATGAGGCCGGTCCGCGTTCACTTCACGCGAGACATCAACGAGGAACTCGTCGCCCACGGGAAGACCGCCTTCCTATCGACGCATTTCCATCATTTTCCTTTCAGCAAGGGGATTTCAGCCTGGTTCGAACGGCACAACTCTTATTCCACCATGGAGGCCATCCGGCTTGGCGAGGAGCAATCATCGCGGATCGGCTGGAGGTTGTCCGACCTCGGCGACCCCGCGAGGCGTAGGCGTGTCGCGAAGCAGGTGTTCTACCGGTTGCCTTGTCGTCCCTTGATCGCGTTCCTCGGCTTATATCTGCTGCGTGGCGGCTTTCTCGACGGCTGGGCCGGCCTGCAGTATTGCCGCCCGCGATCGATGTACGAATACATGATCGCGTTGAAGATGCACGAGCGCCGGTTTCTCGCTGCTGCACGCAGGACATGACGTGCGGACCGATCTTCCTCCTGTCGCAAGACTGGCGTGATGCGGCGAACTGGAGGTGACGAAGACCTGCTGATTGCCAGCACGCTCTCCGCAGATGGCGGACTGCCCGTCGCGGTCGGCCGATTGGCGGGGTTGCTTACGCAATATGGCCGACATGTCGTGGTGGTCGGCCCCGGAGTCGGGCCAGACTGCACTGCGATCACGGAGTCGGCGGCGGAGATCGTGCGCCTACCAGCATCTGCCGGACTGACGAGCACGCTGAGGGCAGTGCAGGCATGCCGGGCTATCGTCTACCAGGCCGCCGTCCTGGGAGCGGCGAGGCCGCGGCCAATCGTTCACATTCATGGGATCTGGACACCCCCGGTGGTTGCGGCAGCCCGCGCGGCGCGACGAACAGGCATTCCTTACGTGATATCGCCGCACGGCATGCTGTTGAAGCCCGCGATGCGAAAGAGCCACTGGCGTAAACGGCTCGTTTTGGCGATGGAGATGCGACAGGCGCTAGCCCAAGCGAGGGCGGTTCATTGCGCCTCCGACGAAGAGGCGGAGGCGGTGCGACATCTCGCCCCTGCTGCACATACGCGGATCATTCCCTTCGGCGTTGATGTGGCTCAATCCACTGTCACACAGCCCGTCAACCGTCCCAAGATCGCGGGCTACCTAGGGCGGCTCACGGCGATCAAGAACTTGGAAACGCTCGTGGCGGCATGGGCTGATGTTCGGCCTGCCGGGTGGCAACTCCGAATCGCCGGTCCCGACTGCGACGGCACCCGCGCTCGCGTGCAGGAGATGGTCCGCCGATTAGAATTGAACGGAATCGTGTCGGTCGACCCACCGGTAGCCGCGCAAGCGGTACCGAAGTTTCTGTCGTCGCTCGCCGTCTTCATCCAGCCGTCTCTGTCCGAGAACTTCGGGATGGTTGTCGCGGAGGCACTGGCGGCCTCTACGCCCGTGATCGCCACGACCGGAACGCCCTGGCATGCGCTCGCAGACCGGGGCTGTGGCTGGTGCGTGGCACCGAGTCAGGCCGCGCTCGCAGCAGCTATTCGCGCGGCCACCTCCGCCTCAACTGACGAACTTGCCCATATGGGCCGACGAGGGACCGATTGGATCGCAGCCGAGTATTCCTGGCCCGTCATTGCTCCACGCTTCTTGCGCGAGCTTTATGAAATTGCCTGAATCGCTCGTCCGGCATGGTCCAGCGGTTACGCGGCGGATTTTCGCCTGTAGCAGCGTTGCCTTGGACTACTTTCGCTTTCTGTGCGTCAGCCTAGAGCCTTCCGCCGCGCAGGTCATTCAGGTCGCGGCCGTCTCAGAGGATGATTATCGTCGCGATGCACGGGGCTCGGCTGGCAAGCGCATTCGTCTGCGGCTGCGAATGTACGTCGGCTACCCGCTGCAGCTCGTGCTGTCCACGTGTCGTGCACGAAGCGGCGACGTGTTCATCGTGACCAGCAACACATTCTTCGCCCCGATGCTGGTCGCGTTGTTCGTGCGTTGGCGGGGCGTCCGCGTCGTGCACCTGCTATACGACCTGTTTCCGGATGCGTTGGAGGTATCCGGCAGCGCTCGCACCGACGGGCCGCTGTCGCGGGTGCTGGGCTTAGTGACCTGGGCCAACCAGCACTTTACCGACGGAACGGTGTATCTGGGGGATTTTCTCCGAGATTATGCGGAACGCCGCTGGGGGCGAACGCGCCGGCCGGGCGTGGTGCCGATTGCGACCGACGTCAGACTTTACGATGACGGTCTGTCGTGCGATGCCGCTTCGACCGTTCTAGCGATGCACTACGGCGGACAACTAGGCCTCATGCATGATGTTGCGTCGCTCGTCGAGAGCCTGCGGGCGGTGTCGATCGCGGGGCTGCTCGGCTACCGAGTCCAGTTCGAGGGGCTCGTCAGCGGAGCCCGGGCGGCCGCGCTTGAAAAAGCGGTCGGTGGCATGGACGGCGTCAAGGTCGGGGCGACGTTGTCGAGTGATGCCTGGCGACGACACGTCGAGCACTTTCAGCTCGGGATTGTCACGCTCAGTCCGGGGGGGGCGACCGTTTGCCTGCCGAGCAAGACGTACGCGATGATGGCGGCAGGACTGGCGGTAGTCGCCATCTGTCCCGCCTGGAGTGATCTTGCCCGCCTTGTGGAGGAGTCTGGAGCCGGCTGGGTGATCGACAACGCGGCCTGTCCTCGACCGCTGGACGAGGTCGAGTATCTGCCCGCCTGCCGATCCGGGCGCCCCGCGGCGGAGGTCGCGAACGACTTTCAAGCGTTAATCGCCCGGCTCGTCGACAATCCCGCGGAAGTGTCTAAATGCCGAAGCAACGCGTGGCATGCCGTGCGGGAACGCTTTTCGCCCGCCCACATTAGCGAAGCGTGGGCACGTTATCTGAGGTCGCTTTGAATTCGAGAGCCCCTTGCATGAGCGAACTGCCCAGGTATCCGCGCGACCGCTTTGTGCTCCGCTGGCACCCGATAGCCTCGGTCTGCGTCGTGATTGCGTGCTGCAACGTTGCCGCACCGGCCGACGATCATCCCGATCTCGCGGCGGCTGCACGGACCGTCGCCGCGATGCACGCAGCCGGCCGTCCATCGGCCGAGTACGTGATTCGCCTTGTTGAACTCGGCCGGCTGTATCGCGCCCACGGCGAGCCAATCCGTGCTGCCACGACGCTTGACGAGGCTGTCGCGGCGAGCGACGTGGTATTCGGGCGTGAGCACCCTGAGACGGCCGCGGCCCTCGACAACAGAGCAGAGTTGGCGATCGCGACCGGGGACGTCGAAACGGCGTGTACCGCACACCGGCGTGCGCTTGCGATCCGCGAGCGCACGCTCGGCGGCAATGACCCGATGACCGCCCGCAGCCTAAACAATCTCGGGCTCGCCAGGCTCGCGGCCGGCGACAAAAAAGAAGCGGTCGACCTGCTTGCGCGCGCACTGACGCTCAACGAAAAACATTTCGGCTATGAACATCGAGCGACCGCCGCGAGTCTCGTGAACCTGGGTCGAGCCCAGCTAGCGGCCGAGGATGCCCACGCGGCGGTTGTGTCGGTGGCCCGTGCCCGCGACATCCGCTCCGCGACCCTTGGGGGAGACGATCCGCGGACCATCCAAGCGGCAGTGATTCTCGCCCGGGCCATGGTGGCGTCGGGCGCTGTGGCGGACGCCGAAATCGCGCTCGACAAAGCCTATCCGTTGCTGGTCAGAACCCTCGGCGAACGGCACCCCGACACGCTCGAGGCACTCGACGCGCTGGCAAGCGCGACGCGCATCCTCGAGTCGCGGCACCTGAAGCAGCCAGGCAGCGAGCCGCGGGCAAAAGGTCGGAGGCGGTTTTACGTCCGTGAGTTTCTCGGCATTGACTGGAAGGACCAGTTGCTTTCGTATCCGATCGAAGCGGTCGCCGGGGAGTGCAGCCCACAGCGGGCACGGTTGAGCGGACCGGAGGGTGATGTTCCGGTTCAGTTCGTCGATGTCACGACATGGGCCGATGGCAGTATTCGCACGGCCCGCGCATGCTTTTACGCTGATTTACCCCCGTTTCGGAACGACGCCTATACGCTCCGGTTCGATGCCGCGACTGAAGCAGCCCCGGCAGCCCCGCCCGCGCGGTTGGCGATCGCCCGCCGGGGCGATCGCGTCGAGGTCCGCGGAAAATACCTCGGCGCCGAGTTTGACCTCTCTCCGCGACAAGCTGAAGTCGGCCGATCCAAAGGTCTGCCGCCGCCCCTCGTGGCGATGATCGCACCGGATGGCAGCCGGTTTGGCGGAAGCGAGTTCTTTGGTAACGCCGTCGCCGAGAACGTCACGGCCGCAATCGTGGCCGAAGGGCCGGTCCTGGCTGAGTTTTCGTGGCGTTATCGTTGCCGCGATGGCCTCGCCTATGAGCTCCGGGCGACCATCGGTAACCGAGACACGGCTGTTCACTGGGACATGCGGGTCACCGGAGATCGGCCTAACGACGGCTGGCGAATCCGATTGAACGATCCTGGCGATGCTATGGATTTCGTCTTCCAAAAAAAGTCGTTTTCCGCATTCGATTCGGATCCGAAGGTGCGACAAGCGGGAGAACTCGAATGGGTTCGGGTGCCGCTTACGCCCGGCCTCAAGCCCATCGGCCTGGCGCCGTGGTATCAGCAGTATTTCGACGACCAGCAGACAGTGGTACTGCTGCGGTCCCCGCAAACCGCTCAGACACGATACGTTATGCTTCGCGATCCCGGCGTATGGGTCGATCCCAAATGGCCACGACGGTTTTCCGAGCCATATCCTGCGCGACTGGCCAAGTCGATGCCGATCTCAGTCAGCGAGGCCGGTATCGTCCACCTCACCGCCCACTGCGGCACTTCGCTCGGCGGGGGAGTGCGGCGATGGACGGTGGGAATCGCCCGGCCCGATCAGACCGCGGCCATCTCCAAGATGGCTGCCGAGACCAGCCCCATGCCGGCAAGCATGACGCTGGGAAAATGGCGAGAGCCGAACATTAATGACCTCTTGGACAACCGTAGGCTTGACCGAGTCAAGGACTATGTTCTGCGTTGGCCACGCTCCCGGTCTCGGCCCGGTTTGTTCGCAACTCGCCCGCAGATCGCGCAGGCGAGAGCCCTCGCCGCGCAACTCCCAGGCCCGGCTCAAGCGCGAACTTTCACGTCGTTTGACTCGTTCGTCGATCATCTCGCAGCCACGGGCGACGGGCCATGGTACGAGCCGTGGCATCACGACGCATTCGCCCTGGTGGCTTTTCTGCGAGGTGACAAGACGGCGGCGGAGATGAGGATTCGGGACCGGGTCTTCCATCATCTCGGACTGCTCGGCCGCATTGACTGGATGCGCGATGCCGGGATCGTGGCCGCTCTATATGACGGGACGGTCGATTCAGGCGTGTTCTCCGAAGCGGAGTCACGGCTGCTCGATGCCTGGATGGCCTATCTGTGTTATGTCTACGCCGATCCGAACGTGACGTCGATCGAGCGGGGATACAACCCGGGGCCCCCGAACATCACCATCTCCTACGTGCTGAGCCTGGGCGTGTGTGCGTGTGCCATTCCAGAACATCCGCTCGCGCGGGAGTGGACGGAAGAAGTGTCACGAAAACTGCGTTACTGGCTGGATGTCGAACTAGGCCCCGAGGGGGAATGGTTCGAAGGAGGGCACTACGACAATGTGACTCTCACGCAGTTCATCGCGTTCGCGCTCGCAATGCGTCACGCAGGCTTCGCGGATTTGCCGAACGACCCCCGGCTGAAACGAATGGCCGAATGTCTCGCGGAATACGCCACGCCGCCGGATCCCATGCGCGACGGCCGGCGGGTGGCGCCGCCGCTCGGGCGCCGCGTCGCGGGCAATACTTGGGCGTTATCCGGACTGATGGCCCGATCAACGGCGGATACGGATCCCGACTATTCAGGAAGGATGCAGTGGGCCTGGCACAAAGCCGGCGATTCCTGGCGCATTCCGGACGATCGGATGGGCGGCCTGGAGATGCTGTTCTTGGACCCCCGCCTTCCAACTGTAGAGCCGTCATGGAAAAGTCGTTGGTTTCCCCGCAGCGCGGTGGTTCTACGTGCCGCGGTTGGCAAGCCAGAGGAATCGTATTTCTTGCTTCCGACACATTGGAACGAGGCACTCGCCCCGTACCAGGTCGGAAGCATTGCGAAATGGTTTGCCCGCGGCGCTCCCATGGGTGGCGCGTTTTCAGACGGCGACGTCGATCGCCATCAGCTTCTGGCCAGCCACGTGGTTCCGGCGTTTCGTCCGCGAGATGGCATCGAGTGGCAGCTGCGGTCCTACAACTATTCCAGAGGCTCTGTGCAGGCGGCCGTCATGCAGCCCATGGCGGACTACGTGGATGTCAAAGTCGAAACACCTTTTCCCGCCTACCAGCGCGGCAGCAAGGTCGCGATGCCAGGCCCCGCCCGGCCGTCCACGATGCCTGAGTGGCCCGAGGTTAATCGCGGCGGCGATTCTCCGATCGAGTGGAGGCGGCAGGCGCTGTTCGTCAAGTCAACAGATGCCGGCACGCCTGAATACGTTGTCCTCCGGGACACGGTAGTCTCTCGCGAGCCGAGCATGTGGCTCTTCTGGACGCTCACTCGCGGGCTCGTGGAAACTGGCGGATCTCCGTTGAAGGACGGAGCGACGAGTCGCCCCACACGACCCCTCAGCGGCAACCGATTCACGGGCCGCGGCCAATGGGGCGTCGACCTGGAATACTTTGTCGCGGAGCCGCAGGGTACGCCGAGGCACACGTTGCGCTGGGGAAAGAGCCAGGGAAACCCGCCCCCCGCGGTCGACGAATACCAGGATCTCCTGCACCTGCAACTCCCCGGCCCAGGAGCTTACTTCGTCGTGCTCTATCCGCGCGCAACCACGACGCCCGCGCCATCGTTCGAAATGCTTGCACCCTCTGTCGTTCGGATTCGCGACGCATGGGGTGAAGACGTTGTTGTCATGGGCGATGACAAGGTGCGAAGCACACGCGATGGCATCACAATCGAGGCACGCGTCGGCGTGGTTCGCCGCTTGCCCGACAAGGACATCATCTGCCTTCCCGCCGGCGGCCGCTGTCAGACCCCGCGCCTCGATGTGAAGGATAGCGGGCCGACGACGAAGATCGGGCAATAGGCGCTACCGCGACCTGAAGCAGGTTTTCCCCGTCTTTGCTATCGCTTACACTTCGCCTCACCGACTCGTCGCAACGCTAGGAAAGGTATGGACACGGGCATGGCCGACATTCGATCAATACGTGGACGTCCATGCTTGATCTGCAGCGCCATCGTTGCGTTCCTGGGATTTCTTTTGGCGACAGCGTCTGCAGATCCGATCCGCGGCTATCACATCGGCAACTCATTGACATGGGGGGCAGTCAGCCCTGGGTTTTCCGATGCCTTCCAATCGATCGGTGCGTCTATCCAGATGGGCTATCACATACGCTGCGGCTCACCCCTCGAAAACATCGTGGCCGATCCATCTGTCCGCTGTGTACCTGCTCCCGCCCCGTTTGCGGACTGGCACACGGCGATGACTCAATACACCTGGGATTACGTTACCCTGCAGACCCATGCCGGCACGGCTGCCGGAGAAATTCAGGCGGCAATCGACGTTGTGACAACGACGACCGCAGCGGGCCGCAACAGTGACACCCGGTTTTTCGTGTACAGCGCGTGGCCGACGCTATCGAACTCATTGACGTACCGGCAGGTTCGTACGCAGTCTTTGACGTCCTTGGCACTGAACACGAATGCTTTCCTGGGGACGTTGCATTCACAACTCGCGGCATCATTTCCGACGATCGACATTGGGTACATACCCGCTGGCGAAGTGCTCTTGCAACTCGACGATATGCTGCGGGCAACGCCGGTGGCGGGCCTGAACAACGCATGGGATCTGTATGGGGATCTCTATCACCTGAATGACTCCGGAAGATACGTCGCACATGCGACGATGGCTTCTGTGCTCACGGGGACTCGGCCGCACGAGCTTGCATTTCCAGCGCTGTTCAACGGCATTGACCCAGCCTTCAAGGCGTTGGCAAACGAGGCGATCGAGAATGTCATTTCCAACGATGCCCGCGTGATGCCCCTGCCGGAACCAGAAATGCCCTCGGTGCTGGTGCTTGTTGCCGGTGCAACATGCTGGTATTTGACAAGCAAACGCGTTTACTTCGCCCGGCAATCGATGAGCTAAAACCTACATGCGGTGAGCCACTGCGATGATCGCACCGACTTGGCCTACCACTTACGACCGACTCGCACCTGGTTCAACTAGACTGGCCATGATTCCTGGTGTTCTCTTTATCCGCGGCCGCGTTCGTCAAGTTACGCAGGTTCTTCGGGGATTTTCGTGGTACCGGGCGGTCGTTTCGGAGACTTCGATGGCGTAGAGTGCCGGGATGGAAACACTCTCTGCGCATTACGCCCGTTTGTTCGGGATCGATGACTCTTGGCGGGTTGACTCGGTGGCCCTTCGACTCGAAGAGCGTGTGTCCTTCCGGCAAATCTGCGAATTCTCGGCGGCGAAAGGGTTGCCGGGGGGGCCGCATCAGGGCTCAGAGCACGTCGAGCTAGCCGTCGCCGTAGCGTTCGGCTGTCTCGAGGCGACTGCAGAGTTCGAAAACATCGTCCTGCAACGGGCCGGGCTTGGTCTGGTTGATCGAGCAGCAGAGGTTGCCGATTAGTTGCTCGAGGTTGAAGCGATCGATCGGAACCCACTCGATGTCTTGGCTCGCTGCACAGGCTTTGAGAGCAGTCTCACTCTCTGAGAATGGATAGCCGTAGCGAAGTAGCGGCCCGCGTTCTGCCGCGGTGAGGCGCATCCTGATCACGTCGTGAGCCATGGCGATCAGCTTCCTGGTTTCTTCCGGGGCTAGTCTACTCGTGGCCGCCTACGCGCGGCCGCAATCGCCTGAGTCAGCCTGCGACCAGGCACTCGAGCCGCCTCCGCTAGTTCCACGGCATCCACTCACCCGGAGCGGCGGCGACGGCAGCGGCATGCCGCTGAAGAGTGGTCAGGTAGTCGAACGGATTGCCGCCGTTTAGCTCACACGTGTGGATGAGGCTCAGATACAAGTCACCCACCGCCGCCCCATGCTTGGTCTTGAAAAACAGTGCGTTCTTGCGGTGCAGGATCGCCTTCTTCAGAGCGCGTTCGCAGATGTTGTTGTCCAGCGGCGCACCGGCCACGCGGAGGAACAGCGTCAGCTTCTCCCAGCGCTTGCGAAGATAGTTGACGCCGTCCCCAGCCCGGAGTTCGGCTCCACCAGCTTCTGTTCGCTGTGACGCTTGTTAGTGCAACATACGTTCTGTAAATCGCCGGTGCGTGCCTGACCGAGGCGAGCGCAAGCGAGCCGAGGGAAGGCACGCACCGGCGGCCCGAGTTGAAGAGGTGGGCCATCGAGGTTTTCTTGGAAGTGTCTTACGCCAACAAGAAGGAACCTGCGATGACCCACCAAGACGAATGCCCAGCCATCAACGACCTCACAGCCCTGCTCATTGAGCACGGCCCAGCTGCCATGGCCTCTGCCCTCGGCACGCTCATGAATCACGCGATGCAGATCGAGCGTGAGCAGGTGCTGCAGGCCGAGTCTCATCAGCGAACTGCCGATCGTCAAGGCTACGCCAATGGATTCAAACCCAAGACCCTGAAGACCCGCGTCGGCCGGCTCGACCTGCGGATCCCGCAGACCCGCGATTACCGCGACGAGAACGGGCGCCCGTTCTACCCCCGGGCCCTCGAGCGGGGCGTCCGCAGCGAGCGGGCGATGACACTTGCTGTCGCCGAGATGTACGTCCAGGGCGTCAGCACCCGGAAGGTCACGGCGATCGTCGAGGAGCTCTGCGGCCTCGAGATCACCTCGACCCAGGTAATACGGCCCCCACTTGAGACCTGCGCGCCTCCGCCCTGCTTTCCCATATTGCGCCCTCTGCCTGCCGATGGGATGATGCGGCCCCCAGACAAGGAGGCCGCATGGATGTCCCCGAACGGAAGCGTGGTGATCGGCGCAGGCTTGCTCGCCTGATTGCCAAAGAATCGGACGCGGTGCAGCGGGATTGTGAACGCCGGTTGAAAAGTGCAGCGCGCGGCGGTCGAAAAGTGCAGCGCTGGGGATGGGTTGAATCTACTCCGGGGTAGCTGGTTGCTCCAAGGATCTGTGTGTCAGGACGGGCCAGAGGCCCGTCGTTGCCGCCTGCGGGCGTCCCGAAGGCGGAAGCTCTCGCCCTTCGCCTCGAGGATGTGGCAGCGGTGCGTGAGGCGATCGAGTGCGGCTCCGGTGAGCCGTTCGCTGCCGAGCACCTCGGTCCACTGCTCGAAGGGCAGGTTCGTGGTGACGATCAGACTTTGCCGCTCATAGGCCGTGCTCAGGACGTCAAAAAGCAGCTCGGCCCCTACCTTCCCGGTCGGAACGTAGCCCAATTCGTCAAGAACGATGAGGTCGAGCTGCTTGATCTGCTTGCGGAACCGGAGGAGCTGCTTCTCCTCCTTGGCTTCCATAAGCAGCGTGATCAGTTCAGTCACCCGAAAGAACCGCACCTTCCGGCCCTGTCCGCAGGCGGCGAGGCCCAGGGCGATGGCCAGATGGGTCTTGCCCACGCCGCTGGAGCCGATGAGTAGGACATTCTCGCGGTCATCGATGTACTGCCCCTTGGCCAGTTCGAGCACCAGAGGCTTGTTGATCGAGGGCTGCTGGCCGAAGTCGAACTCGTCGAGGGTCTTCGTCTGCGGGAAGCGGGCGGCCTTCAGCCTCCGTTCCACCGCCCGTCGCTCCCGCTCGATCAGCTCCAGTTCACAGAGCCGCTGCAGGTAGGCGAGGTGATCGAGGTTCTCCACCGCCGCCCGGGAAGCGACCTTGTCGCACTCCTGTGACATGGTCGGCAGCTTGAGTGCCTTCAGGTGATGCTTCACGAGCACCGTGCTCTTGGTCGTGCTCATTCCGACACCTCCCGCTCCAGGAGCGACGTATAGGCCGTGATGTCCGTCGGTGGAACATGCACGAGCTTCAGGTGCGGACGGCTGTCGAGGCAGAAGAGTGCGACCGGCGACTCTCGCTTGTGCTCCAGGATCACACGGATCGTGTCGGCATCGGCGATTCCCAGGCTGGTGGCGTACTCCACCGCCGCCGACAGCTCTTCGAGCGTCGCCTTCTCGAGCAGGAGAAGCACCCGGATGAACTCCTTCGTCCCCAAGCCGTCGGGAGTGCGCTCCATCCGGCGGCGGAGAACGTTCAGGCACTCGGGCAACTGCCAGTCGGCGAGCGGCCGGGCATAGTCGAAGGCCCCAGGCTTGCTTTCGAGGAGCGCCAGGTAGTGGATCGGGTCGTAAAAGTACTCTTTTCGGCCCCAGTGACGACGGTGCCTGGCAATCAGCTGGTTCTCGAAGACGAGCTTCACGTCATCGACCGTCGCCACCACGGTGATCCTGCGGTGGGCGTACTTCACAGGGACGCTGTATCGGTTCGTGTCGAACTGCACCAGCGACAGGGAACTGGCATCGGCTTGCGTGATCCGTCTGGCCTCGCACTCTTGGGCCGGAAGTGGCAGAAAGGCGGTACGCTCCTCGGTCAGGAGCACCTCCTTCGTGCCGCTCTTGCCCCAGAGTTGTCGCTGGAGGTCGGTTCGGCAGCGTTCATCCAGCATCTCGTTGAGTTCACCAAGCGACGACACCTTCGGAACGGGCACCAGGAAGTTCGCCCGGCCGAAGTCCACCAAGCACTCGACGTGCCCCTTTTCGTTGGCACGCCGCACGAGGCAGAACTGCGTCTCGAACAGGTAGTGGCTCTGGAGTCGTTGGAACTCCGACGTCACCTGCCGCTCGCGGGTGCCGGTGATCTTCGCCACGGCGATCTTGCTGTTGTCGTAACGGATCTTGCGTGGCACGCCCCCCAAGAACCGGAACGCCCGGTTGTGGCCCTCAAGGAACGCCTCCGTGCACTCCCGCGGGAACGCTTGGATATAGAGGGCGTCGGAATGCGGCAGCGACATCACGAACAGCGCCACCTGATGCCGCTCACCGGCGACGTCGACGTAGGCGAACCCGAAGTCCACCTGCGCCTCACCCGGCGGGTGCGAGAGCGGAATGAACACCTCTTTCGTGGTGGCCTTCCACTTCTGCACGGCATCCTTCACGACCGTGTAGCCGCCGCTGTAAACCCGTTCCGCCTTCAGCCGGTCGAAAATCCGCTTCGCGGTGTGCCGCTGCTTCTTGGGTTCCTTCTTGTCCTGCTCCAGCACCTCGTGGATCCACGCCAGGTGCGGGCCCAGCACCGGTTGCTCACGCTTCGCCTGCCGCCGATATCCCGGCGGCTCGACGTGGGAGAGCATCTTCTCCAGCGTTCGCCAGTTCAGGCCGTACTCCTGGCAGGCGGCTCGCTTCGACAACTCGCCGGTCAAAACGCGGCGGCGGACTTCCGTCCATATCTCCATGTCTGCATACACTCCTCGTGCCTCGCTCTCGGTAAAGGGGAAATCGCGGCTCCGCCGCGATTCTCCTCACCGATATCGCTGCACAGTTGTGCGCTGCATTTTTCGACCGGCCGGGCTACCCCGCCGCGCGCTGCACTTTTCGACCGGCGTTCACACGGGATCGGTTACGCAGCGTGTTGCTGGTGTTGCAGGGGCGGCAGGCATTGGAAGTTGCTGACGTCGTAGGCCGCAGTCGCAGGTTCGTGCAACATTGGGCGTACGCTTATCGTGATGGCGGTATCGAGGCGGTGCGTGGCCGTACGGCACCCGGTCGTCAGCGACGCCTGTCACCCGAGCAAGAGGCTCGGTTCGTTGAGAGAGTAAAGGCTGGTGCAACGCCACGAGATGGCGTGGCGTCGCTCCGAGGGCCACAGATTCAGGGGATTCTGGATCGTGAGTTCGGCAAGACGTTCTCCCTCAACGGGATCTACAAGCTGTTGAATCGTCATGGCTTCGTCTGCCTCAAGCCCCGACCCAGGCATCCCCGACAGGATCCGGATGCAGCCAAGGCTTTCAAGCGTCGCGCCCCCTTTTTGTGAACAGCGTGCGGGCCTCCCGGCCGCGCACCAAAGTCCGCATCTGGTTTCAGGACGAAGCTCGATTCGGGCAGCAGGCAACGTTGACGTCGGTATGGGCTGCCAAAGGATCTCGTCCCACGGTCGTACGACAAAACGGGCGGAAGTCGATCTGGGTGTTCGGCATTGTCGATCCGGCGACCGGGTGGTCGATGGTCAGTCCACACCGGGAAGCGAATACCGCAACCATGCAGCACTTCCTCAAGGCAGCGGCCAAAAAGCTTGGCCCACGCCAACACGCAGTGATGGTGCTGGACAGAGCGGGCTGGCACACCGCGAAGCAGCTCAAGTGGCCCAAGCGCATAACGCCGCTGTTCTTGCCGCCCTATTCGCCGGAGCTGAATCCTGCCGAGCGGTTGTGGCTGTGGTTCCGTGAACACCACTGGAGCAACCGCGTCTACCCAGACGAGCCGTCGCTGATCCACGAGGCGCAGCGGAGCCACCGCCAGCTTCGTCGCGCGGAAGTCCGTTCAATCTGTGCAACGCGATGGGTCACGCGCAGGGATCAAGTGTGAGCCGTATAAGCCGGGCCGCCGCCGAACTCGACGAGCAACTCAGTGCCTGGCGCGACCGGCCAATCGGCGAGATCACCTACCTCATTCTCGATGCCCGCTACGAAAAGGTCCGCCACGGCGGGGCGATCGTGCCGTGCGCCCTCCTCACGGCGATCGGGATCGGCCCCGACGGCAAGAGAAGCATCCTCGGCTGCAGCGTCCAGCTCTCCGAGGCCGAGACGCACTGGCGTTCCTTCCTCCAAAGTCTCGTCGACCGTGGGATGCGGGGCATCAAGCTCGTCGTCAGCGACGACCACGCCGGGCTCAAGGCCGCCCGGCAGGCCGTTCTCACCGGAGTGCCATGGCAGCGATGCCAGTTCCATCTCATGCGAAACGCGATGGCCCACGCCCCCAAGGTCGCTATTCGGCCAGAGATCGCGAGCGACATCCGCCGGGTGTTCGACGCGGATGAGCCTGCCGAGGCCGAGCGGCGGCTCCGCGACGTCGTGGCCCGCTATCAGAAGCCTGCTCCGCAACTCGCTGCCTGGCTCGAAGAAAACGTCCCGGAGGCCCTAACCGTCCTCCGTGTCCCCGCCGCCCACAGGCGGCGGCTCCGCACAACCAACGGGCTCGAGCGGCTCAACAAGGAAATCAAACGACGGACGCGAGTCGCAACGCTCTTCCCCAACGAGGCCTCCCTCCTGCGACTCGCCTCCGCCGTCCTCTCAGAGATCAGTGACGATTGGGAAACCGAACGTGCCTACCTGACCATGGAAGCCAGATGACCCACCTCTGAAAACCCGGATTTACAGAAGGGGTGTTGCTTTATCCTACCCAACCTCCTGAGCTACTTCCTCTATCGCATCACCAATGCGACCAGCGAAGGCTTCAACAGCGCCATTCAGGCACTGAAGTACGCGGCTCGCGGGTTCCGCTCCTTCGGGAACTACCGCACTCGAATCCTCTTCTACTGCGGAAGGCTCGAACTCAGGCCTCAGCTAACCTGCCACTGAAATCCCCGAAGAACCGGACTAAATAACGAATTTCTCTCGCCAACGACTTTAGAACGCCGCCTTTAATTCTGGCGCATGTCTAAGTCGGCTATCGGCGTTTACCCTGCGGGCCGTACCGCTTTAGCGAAACGCCTTCCGCTCGCTTATGAACGCTGCCAGCGGAAATGACTTGACCCGCTTCGACAATCGCCCCAGGAAGTAGGATGGCCTTTGCGGCGACCCAAGCACCGGACTTGATATGAATAGGAGCAGTCATCAACTCGAAACTCGCAGATTTGTGGTCATGAGTGCCGGTACACAGGTAGGCTCCTTGTGAAAGACAGCAACTGTCCTCGATCGTCACGTCATCAATATTGTCGATCCATACATCCTGCCCTATCCATGCTTCGTTTCCAACAGTAAGTCGCCAGGGGCACTTGATGCGGACATTCGGCTTGATGACAACACCACGGCCGATGGACGCACCGAACAGACGCAATACTGTGCGTTTGAGTGCTGAGCTAGGGAGCCAGCCGCTTTCAAACACCACCAGGCTAACGTAGTACCACAATACTCTCGCGACAACGCCGCACCCCGGCGCGTAAGAAGAGTTTGAGTAGGCGGCAAGATCTCGCATATCGCACCAAAGACAAAGGAAATATGGATGTGTGCTACCGGGCATGTCTGTCCAGGAAATTATGATCTCTCGGACCCTGTTGGTCCATCCGGGATCTTCATTCGTAGAGCCGACGACGACTGCAAGAGAAGTCGATCACGTCATTGATCTTCGCGACGTTCGGGCAGCCCCTGGCCCAACGCTTGATGGACATGATCTTGCTGTCATTCCCTCGGCGACGGCGTTGGTAGTTGATGGCCGAAGTGGGTGATGATTATGTCGAGCATCCACGGCACTGAGAGAGGCGGCGACCAGCCCCGCCCTCGATCGGGAAGGACCACAGGTGTCACAGGTTCTCGTGATTGCCAAATAGGGCTGTGGCCGAAGTCGGCTTCACAAGACGCGAGAAAGCGCTGTGAGCGCACACCACAGCCATAGGTACCGCGGAGCGGATGGCGATAAAGCAACACCCCTTCTGTAAATCCGGGTTTTCAGAGGTGGGTCATCTGGCTTCCATGGTCAGGTAGGCTCGTTCGGTTTCCCAATCGTCACTGATCTCTGAGAGGACGGCAGAGGCGAGTCGCAGGAGCGACGCCTCGTTCGGGAAGAGCGTTGCGACTCGCGTCCGTCGTTTGATTTCCTTGTTGAGTCGCTCGAGCCCGTTTGTCGTGCGGAGCCGCCGCCGGTGGGCGGCTGGGACGCGGAGGACCGTGAGGGCCTCTGCGACATTCTCTTCGAGCCAGGCGGCGAGCTGCGGAGCAGGCTTCTGGTAACGGGCCACAACGTCGCGAAGACACCGCTCGGCCTCGGCAGGCTCGTCGGCGTCGAAGACGCGGCGGAGGTCGCTAGCGACCTCCGCCCGCATGGCGATCTTCGGCACGTGCGCCATGGCGTTCTGCATGAGATGGAACTGGCACCGTTGCCAAGGCACCCCTGCGAGGACGGCCTGCCGGGCGGCCTTGAGCCCGGCGTCGTCGTCGCTGACGAAAGCGCTAACCTCCTGCGATCAATCTTGGCTCGTTGATCGGCAGACCCATTAGATTCTTACTCCGTCACATGCACGTCGTCTGCGCGCATCTTTCAGATGGCGGTCGCCAGGCCGTGATAGTGCAGTCGCACGCAGGCCCCGAGGACGGACTGGCCGATGGCCGTGACCCGCCAGCGTCTCGTACGGGGCACTTTCGCGACGAGTCCCCGGACATGAAGCCTCTTGAGGAGGCGGCCCACGGGGTGCGTCTGCCGTCGCCCCCGGATTGGATCCTGAACCGCGGGAAAGATCCGGCCGCGGATGTCGGCGTTGCGGAAGCCACGGAGCAGGTTGTTGCCATCGAGCACGGCGGCGAACAGGCGGACGTCGTCGCGGCGGTCCGGATTGAATCCGGAACTACGTGCGTCTTCGGCTCATCTGCTACATTCGTCATGGCATTCCTCTGGTGTTGGATAGGGATCTCTGACCGGATTTCCCCGCCAACAACTTTGGACTGCCTTTTTCATTTGTGCGCATAGTTGAGAACGTTATCCGGTAGCGTGTCGCCGCCAATCAGAGCCATCGCCGCTCGCACGACTCGACAAGCTCGTCGAACGTTCGCTGCAGCGTGATTTCTGGTTTCCACCCCGGATAATCTGCTTCTATCTTTCGTAGATCCGAGTAATAACAGATGTGGTCGCCTTCTCTGGCCTGTTCATCGTAGACCCAGGTCATAGGCTTGCCGCTGCGTTCCGCGACCATCGAAAACGCCTCAATCACAGAGCAGCTGTTGCTCTTGCCGCCGCCGATGTTGTAGACCGCCGCAGTGCGCGGCGATTCGATAAAACGAGCGATGAATCGGCTCACGTCGGTAGCATGGATATTGTCGCGCACCTGCTTGCCCTTGTAGCCAAAAACAGTGTATCTCTGCCCCTTTAAGTTGCACTTCACGAGGTAGCTGAGAAACCCATGAAGCTCAACACCCGAATGAGCCGGACCGGTGAGGCATCCTCCCCGCAAGCAGCAGGTGGGCATCCCGAAATACCTGCCGTATTCCTGGACCATCACGTCGGCCGCCACCTTTGAAGCGCCGAAAAGCGAGTGCTTACTTGCGTCAATACGAAATGACTCCGGAATGCCGTGCTCACGGAAGGCATCCGCAAAGTCCCAACGCGATTCCAACTCGACGAGAGGAATCTCGTTTGCGGCGTCGCCGTAGACCTTGTTGGTGCTCATGTGCACAAACGGGCTCTCCGGGCACGATCGTCGCGTTGCCTCCAGCAGATTGAGGGTGCCGACCGCATTTGTATCAAAGTCGTCAAATGGGATGGCCGCGGCCTTGTCGTGGGAAGGCTGCGCGGCAGTGTGAACGATGGCGGCCGGGCGGAGTTGCGCGACGAGGTCTAGCACAGCCTGCCGCGAGCGAATGTCGATCTCGTGGTGCAGAAACCGCGGTAGCGACTGCTGCAGCCGCTGCTGATTCCAACGGGTATCGCCGCCAGGACCAAAAAAGACCGCCCGCTGGTTGTTGTCGATGCCGTGCACATCCCAGCCGATCGAATGAAAATGAGAAGCGACCTCGCTGCCGATCAGCCCGGAAGAACCGGTCACCAGCAATTTACGAACTGCCATAAACTCCCAGTCGTGGCTATGACCATGTGAATGCTGAAAAGGATGTCTGCCTTAACCGAGAGTCTCTGGCTTAGGCTCCTGCCGCCAACTCTCCTCTTTGCCCCGAAGATCAGGATAGCTCACGCAACGAACACGCGGGGAATTGTGGGCCGCGGATCGAGCTTCACTGCCGGGCAAGTCTCGATTCTACCGGAGATACGATCCCAGGACCACGAGGGACAATGGCCGCGACCAATGCATCGACCGCTTGTCGGCCAAAAACGCGTTCCAGGTGCGTCTTACTTCGGCGGCGTCGATGAACGGCTGATCGGCGAGCGTGGCGATCGCTGCCTCGCTCGGCTCCCGCATCGGGCCGCGCATCCAATCGCCGATTGGCAGCGTGAAACCTGTCTTTGGCCGGCTCGTGATGCGCGTGCTCAACACGCTGTCTCCCGCCTGCCGCAACAGCGCCTTCGACACGGGACCGCGTTTCAACAGGCCGGGCAGCGCGGACACGTACTCCACAAGCGGCAGATCGAGGAATGGCACACGCACTTCGAGCGAATGCCGCATGCTGACCGCATCGGTGTCGCGCAGCAGAGTGTCCCGCATGTAGTGCGAAGCCTCGATGCGGGCCACCGTGTTAAACGCATCGCCGTCGAGCGCAGGCACGATCCGCGAATCCTCGTGTTCGAGATAGTCGGGGGCCAGACCGAGGCGAGCGGGAGTCAGCCCCATGGCCCCGATCCGCGAGTCAGACAGTGACCGCCGCAGCGCCCGCGCCACACCGGCCACGCTCGTGTCGCCCGCGACGAGATCGGCAAGTTTCTCGACCAGCACGGGCGGTGCAGCGACCGCACCGCACGCCGCCACGGCCGCCCTACGGATTCCCGGCGGCACGAACTTCAGAGCGTTGAGCAGCCGCGACCAGCGCGGAGCTCGGGTGAATGTGGCATAACCGCCAAAGAGTTCGTCGGCACCCAGCCCCGAAAGGCCCACGATCACGCCCTCGCCGGCCAGTTGGCCACTGACGACGTATGTGTTAAACCCGTCGACGCTCGGGCTATCCATGCCCTCGAGCCAATCGTGCCACTTTTCCGGCATGTTACTCGCGTCGAGTTCCAAAGCGACGTGCTTGACCCCGAGCGCCTTTGCTGTTTCGGCCGCGAGCGCCACCTCGTCTTCGCCATGCACCGAGCCAAATCCCACTGTGAATGCCGTCACCCGGGGCGTGTACTCCCTCGCAAACGACGCGATCACAGTGCTGTCGATGCCCGCCGAGAGAAAGACCCCGACTGGCACATCCGACACGAGGTGCCGGAGGACGGCGTCGCGAAGCAGGTGACGCACGTTCTGCACGACCCGCGGCTGTTTGTCGTGAATCGGCCGTTCCGGAAAATTCCACACCCTCCCTAGCGGGTAGACGTCGCCATCGGCCATCGTCGTTTCATCCACCCACTGAATGTGCCCGGCGGGAAACGACCGGATGTGCCGGTACACCGTGTGCGGGTCCTGCACCGCACCATAGGCGAGCATCTCCGAGATTCCGCCGAGATCGAGGTCCCGGGACACAAGTCCAGATGCGAGAACCGCCCGGACTTCGCTTGCGAACACCAACCGGTCCGCGAGACGAGCCACGTACAGCGGTTTGATGCCGAGGGGATCGCGGGCAAAAAGGATGCGACGCGTGGCGGCTTGATAGAAGGCGAAGGCATACATGCCCTGCAATTTCCCGATCGCCTGCTCGCCCCACACCGACAGCGCCTGCAGCAGCACTTCCGTATCGCTGGAACTGTGAAACCGCGCGCCGTCGGCCTGAAGTTCCGCCCGCAACTGCCGGAAGTTGTAAATTTCTCCGTTGAAGACGATGCAGTCGCCGGTTCGTTCGTTGAACATCGGCTGGTGGCCGGCCGGCGAAAGGTCGAGGATCGCAAGCCGACGAAAACCGAATGCGGCGACCGTTCCCGCGTCGTCGCTGCCGAGCGGAAGTTCCTCATAGCCTTCGTCATCGGGCCCGCGATGGATCATGGCCCGCATCATGGCCCGCGTCGCAGGCTCCACCTGCCGACGATCGCCGCCGATGATTCCGCAAATCCCGCACATGAAATCGGTGTTCCTGCCTTGCTCAAGCGACGCCGTCGCCGGCTCACTGGTTCCCGACAAACGCTAGCTTGAAACCACCCAAAAGGGTAGTGTACCTCCGCTGCTTTCGCGCCGCCGCACCTTTCGGAAAAGAAATGGATCCAAGATTCCGCGGCCCGCCGGAAGGGCCCGCCCTTGGAATTACGCGACCGGGGGGCCGCGGCCGCAGCTTAAGCGCACCGGCCAAGTCGATGAACGTGCGCTGGCACTGATCGACATAGCTTCCCAGTGCCAGGAGCAGCAGCGGCTTGGTCCACGGCGTTTCGCCGCGATCGGCCACGAACCTGTCCCACGCGCCGCGCGCCCGGCGGGCGTCGAGGAACGGGGCCTCGGCCACGGCATTTATCGCCGCCTCCCACTTGTCGCGGAGATCGTCATGCATCAATTCGCGGTGCGCGAACGGTATCTCTCCTTCGAGGTCCGCGACACCCACTACAACCTCGGCAAGCCGTGCGGCCTGCTCGTCGCCCAGCTCGCCCTCGGCTTGGCGGGCCAGGACCGCGCCGAGATCCGCGTTCAGGTCGTGGAATTGCTGGCCCGGCAGGGACCTTGAGAATTAAGCGTAGTGCCGAGAACGCGCCGATTGACGTCATATGCACGCCCGTTCACTCTTTCAGGAGAGTCTCATGAACGCCGATGCCATTCTTGAACTGGTTCGTCGCCAACCTTTCGCTCCATTCGTCATCCGGTTGTCGGGCGGAGAGACGCATGAGGTGCGCCATCCGGAATGCATCGCAATCACGAAGACGCGAGTCGTGATCACCGACCCGCAGGAAGATCGGATCGCCGTCTGCAGCCTCATGCACATGACCTCGGTCGATTATCTGCAGCCGACCTAAAGCGCCTACGACGGCAAACCAGCGCGCGTCGCAGACCTGCCCAACCTTCCCCATGGCATGGTACGCGGGATGGCTTGCGACCCGGTGTCCCCCGGCTCCCGCCGGGGGCTTCTTGTGGGCAGGGCGGCAAGGTACCCCGCGTGGGTGTGATGCGTGCGCCCAAGAAGCCCCGGATGGAAACCCGGGGACACCGGACATGACAACCATCCCGCCATCCATGACGTACAACGGGATGCAATTTCCCGGTTCGAACCTGCGCGGCATGGCACGCGGGAAGGCTTGCGACCCGGAGTCCCCCGGCTTCCGCCGGGGGCTTCTTGTGGCGCCGGGATTTGCACCCCGACGACGCAGCGGCTAGAATGTACGCCCGTTCACGCGTGCAGGAGATTTTTATGAATGCCGAAGCTCTGTACGACTTTGTGCGTCGAGTGCCGTTCGAACCGTTCGTGCTCCGCATGTCAAACGGTGAATCCCATGAGATTCGCCATCCGGAGTGCATCATGATCGGCAAGAACCGCGCGGTGGTCTATGTTCCGGAGCAAGACCGCTTTGTCTTTTGCGCGCTGATCCACATCAACACCGTCGAAGTTCTGCAGGCGACCTGAAGCCCCCGCGAGGGCAAACCCGCGCCGCGCCCGGGCGGGGCGCGCGGCACTCCGCCGGCAGGCCCCGGTCTGCTAGTCTCGGGCCATGCCCAGTCCCGCGCCCGAGCCCCTCGCCCCTCGGCCCCTCACCGTTTGGCTCGTCAATCCGTTCGACGACATCCCGGGCGAGGGCCTGCCGCCGCTGCGGTATTGGACGCTCGCTCGGATCCTCGCGGCCCGCGGCCACGACGTGACCTGGTGGAGCGGCACCTGGAGCCATCGCCGCAAGGCCGTGCGCATGGCGCCGCTGGGGATCCGCGAAGACGAGGGATTCTCCGTGCGGCTGGTCGCCACGCCGCCGTACACGAAGAACGTGTCGCTGGCCCGGCTCCGCAATCACCGCGAGTTTGGCAAGACGTTCGAGCGGCTGGCCAACGAGTCGGTCGCCTCGGGCCAGCTCGAGCGGCCCGACATCATCGTCGCCAGCCTGCCGCCGCTCGAGGGCCCCGAGGCCGCGCTGCGGCTCGCCCGGCGGATGGACGCGACCTGCGTGGTCGACCTCATGGACGTGTGGCCGGAGACGTTTGAACGGCTCGTGCCCGGGCCCACCTTCATCCGCAAGCCGCTGGCACAGCTCTTCTTCGGCGGCATGCATCGCCGGCGGCGGGAACTGCTCGCCGCGGCGGATGGCGTGTCGGCAGCGACGCACACCTACGCCGCGCAGGTGCTCGGCGAAGCGGCGGCCGATCTCCCCCGGCACGTTTGCTACGTGGGCGCCTACTTGCAGGAGTTTCCGCCGCCGCCACGATCGATCGACGCCGTGCCCCTCCCCGATGGATCGGGGGCGGCTGCGGCGATGCCGGAGCCGCTGCAGTGCGTGTATGCCGGCTCGCTCGGCTCCGGCCAGGATCTCGACGCCCTCGTTGCCGCGGCCCGCGGGCTCTCGGCCGCCGGCACACGGACCGTGCTCCACGTCGCCGGCACCGGCCCGCTCGAGCCGATGCTCCGCACCGCCGCCGCCGCGCAGCGTGGGGCCTGCGAACTCCGCATCCACGGCCTTTTGCCGCGGGCCGATTATGTCCGCCTCCTCGGCAGTTGCGACGTGGGCCTCGTGCTCGTGAAGCCCGAGTCACTGGTGGCGGTGCCTTACAAGGCCTGCGACTACGCCGCCGCGGGCTTGGCGATCGTCAACTCGCTGCCCGGCGAACTCGCCGGGCTGATCGAAGAACATGCCGCGGGCGTCGCCTATACCGCGGGCGACGGCGGGTCGCTCACCCGCGCGATCACGGCGCTGGCTACCGACCGCCGCTCGCTCCTCGCCCTGCGGGCCGGATCCCGCCGCCTCGCCGCCGCCGCGTTTGACCGCGAACGCACCTACCCCGCGTTCGTGGACTGGCTCGAAACGCTCTCCGAGTAGCGGCGCCCGGGGGTAACTCTCTAGCGGCGGTCTCTGGCCGTCGAATGCGGCCCGGTGGGTCAACGCGTATTCCCTCAGCTTACGCTTCGGGCTTCCCAGCAACCGGGCGCGACGGCCAGAGACCACCGCTCCAGAGCGCTCGGGCCCGTCAACGTTCCAAGAAGCCCCGGGTGGAAACCCGGGGACTCCGGGCATGAACACCACCCCGTCGTCCATGCCTCACGACCACACGTGACACCCCGCTTCAATCCCGCAATGCATGGCATGCGGGCTCGCATTCGACCCGGTGTCCCCCGGCTCCCGCCGGGGGCTTTTTGTGGCGTTCGCGCGCGTCAATCCGAAGGCCAAACCGGCAAACGCGCACGAACAAACGAACGACGCGGCTTCCCAACAACCGGGCGCGACGGCCAGAGACCGACGCTCCAGAGCGCTCGGCCCCGTCAACGTTCCAAGAAGCCCCGGGTGGAAACCCGGGGACTCCGGGCATGAACACCACCCCGCCATCCATGCCTCACGACCACACGTGACACCCCGCTTCAATCCTGCAATGCATGGCACGCGGGCTCGTATTCGACCCGGTGTCCCCCGGCTCCCGCCGGGGGCTTTTTGTGCGGTTCGCGCGCGTCAATCCGAAGGCCAAACCGGAAAACGCGCACGAACAAACAAACGACGCGGCTTCCCAACAACCGGACACGTCGGCCAGAGACCGACGCTCCAGAGCGCTCGGGCCCGTCAATGTTCCAAGAAGCCCCGGGTGGAAACCCGGGGACTCCGGGCATGAACACCACCCCGCCATCCATGCCTCACGACCACACGTGACACCCCGCTTCGAACCCGCAATGCATGGCATGCGGGCTCGCATTCGACCCGGTGTCCCCCGGCTCCCGCCGGGGGCTTCTTGTGGCGTTCGCGCGCGTCAATCCGAAGGCCAAACCGGAAAACGCGCACGAACAAACGAACGACGCGGCTTCCCCGCAACCGGACACGTCGGTCGGAGACCGCCGCTAAAGTAAAGGTCGAAGCCCAATGAAGAAGTTCCCCGTTACTTGCCACACCACGGCAATCGAAAAGGCGGCCTCGTCATGACGCATGTCCTCGTAACCGGCGCGCGGGGTTTCGTCGGCCGGGGGCTTGGGCCCTTCCTCGCGGCGCAGGGCATCGGCGGCACGGCGATCGGCCGTGAACTCCCCACGGGTCTGCCTGCCGGCTGGCACGGACTGACGCGGGGCGATGTGCTGGGCGGGACCGCGAAGATCGAGCCCGTCGATGCGGTCGTGCACCTGGAGGTGAAACAGCACGTGCCACGGCCCACCGCCGCCGACGAGGCGGAGTTTCAGCGGGTGAACGTCGCTGGCACCGGCGCGTGGCTCGACTGGGCCACGCGGCAGGGAGTCGGCCGGTTCGTGTTCGTGAGCACGATCAAGGCCGTGGCCTCCACCACCGCGCCGCAGACCGAGACGGCGCCGCTGGCCCCAAACACGCCCTACGGCCGCTCGAAGGCCGCCGCCGAACGGCTCGTGGCCGACTGGGCGGCCGCCGATCCCACGCGAACGGCCGTGATCCTCCGGCCCGCGCCGGTCTACGGCCCCGGCAACGAGGCCAACCTCTCCGCGTTCGTGCGGCAGATCATCGCCGGCAAGCCCTGCCTCATCGGCCGCGGCGAGACCCGCAAGTCGGTGGTGTCGCGGACGAACCTGGCCGCGGCGATCGCATTTGCGACACGCCGCGACATCCCGGGCTGCGAGGTGTTCAACGTTTCCGACCGCGAGACGTTCTCGCTCGCTGAACTCGCCGCACTGATCGCCTCACTCGCCTCGGCACCGCCGCCGCGGTCGATTCCTGCGGCGCTCGCGACCCTAACCGCGCCCGTGGGCGACCTGATCGAGACGCTTTCTGGCCGCGACTTTCCCCTCACGACCGCCCGCCTGCGGGCCATCCGTGAAACGAGCGTTTTTCCCTGCGACAAGCTCCTGGCCGCCGGCTTCGTGCATCCGCAAGCGACCCGCGACGGCCTCGCCGAGATGCTCACCTGGCTCGCCACTCACTGACCCGCCGCTCCAGGGGGACCGGGCCCGTCAACATTCCAAGAAGCCCCGGGTGGAAACCCGGGGACTCCGGGCATGAACACCACCCCGCCGTCCATGCCTCACGACCACACGTAACAACCCGCTTCGAACCCGCAATGCATGGCACGCGGGCTCGTATTCGACCCGGTGTCCCCCGGCTCCCGCCGGGGGCTTCTTGTGTTGGTTACGCGCACGCCAATCCGAATGCCAAGCTGGAAAACGCGCACGAGCAAACGAACGACGCGGCTTCCCAGCAACCGAGCACGACGGTCAGAGACCGCCGCTGCAGAGGGATCCCGCCCGTCAACGTTCCAAGAAGCCCCGGGTGGAAACCCGGGGACTCCGGTCATGAAAACCACCCCGCCATCCATGCCTCACGACCAAACGTGACACCCCGCTTCGAACCTGCAATGCATGGCACGCGGGCTCGCATTCGACCCGGTGTCCCCCGGCTCCCGCCGGGGGCTTCTTGTGGCGTTCGCGCGCGTCAATCCGAAGGCCAAACCGGAAAACGCGCACGAACAAACGAACGACGCGGCTTCCCGGCAATCGGGCACGACGGTCGGAGACCGCCGCTCCGGAGGGGAATGACGCTCCAGTGCTCCGCCTTGCCAAACGCGTGTACGGGCGTGCCTTTTTCCGCATGCGCATCCCAAACAATGGCAGCGTGCCCGCAGCCAAACTCTCGGGATACCTGCTGACACGCCGCGCAGTAGACGACAAGTCGCTGTTTCTGAAATCCGCCGGCTTCACGCCAGCAAATTGGCGGGAACTTGAAGCCGCGATCCGTTCGCTTGCCTCGGAAGCCGAGGCTACCGAAGATGGGACCACGGTGTACGGAACCTTCTGGCGAGCGTCGGGGCCCCTGCGTGGCCCCCGACGCACGGTGAATGTGGTGACAATCTGGATCCAGTGGGCAATCGACGGTTCGTTTCATTTTGTCACGCTCAAGCCCCTCCGGAGCAAGAAGTCATGACTGTGGCACTTCACGATCGAGTGGCACTGCGCCGGGATTTCCAGGAATTGCACTTGCGTGCCGGTGACGTCGCCTACGTCGTTGACTTCGTTCCTCATCCAGGCGGCGGCGGCGAGGGTTGCGTTCTGGAAGTCTTCAATGCGCTCGGTGATTCGATCGCCGTGGTCACCGTGCCTCGGGCCGATGTCGAGCCATTGGCTGCAGACGAAGTGCTCACGGTGCGCAGGCTGGCGTCCCAGCCCACATCTTGACGGAAGCGGGAGCACGACGACCAGAAACCGCCGCTCCAGAGGGATCCGGCCCGTCAACGTTCCAAGAAGCCCCGGGTGGAAACCCGGGGACTCCGGGCATAAACACCACCCCGCCATCCATGCCTCACGACCAAACGTGACACCCCGCTTCGAACTCGCAATGCATGGCACGCGGGCTCGTGTTCGACCCGGTGTCCCCCGGCTCCCGCCGGGGGCTTTTTGTGCCGTTCGCGCGCCAATCCGAAGCGGCTCCCCCGCAACCGGGCGCGACGGTCGGAGACCGCCGCTCCATAGGGATCCGGCCCGTCAACGTTCCAAGAAGCCCCGGGTGGAAACCCGGGGACTCCGGGCATGAAAACCACCCCGCCATCCATGCCTCACGACCAAACGTGACACCCCGCTTCGAACCTGCAATGCATGGCACGCGGGCTCGCATTCGACCCGGTGTCCCCCGGCTCCCGCCGGGGGCTTTTTGTGTCGGTTACGCGCACGCCAATCCGAATGCCAAGCTGGAAAACGCGCACGAGCAAACGAACGACGCGGCTTCCCAGCAACCGAGCACGACGACCAGAAACCGCCGCTCCAGAGAGATCCGGCCCGTCAACGTTCCAAGAAGCCCCGGGTGGAAACCCGGGGACTCCGGGCATAAACACCACCCCGCCATCCATGCCTCACGACCAGACGTGACACCCCGCTTCGAACTCGCAATGCATGGCACGCGGGCTCGTGTTCGACCCGGTGTCCCCCGGCTCCCGCCGGGGGCTTTTTGTGCCGTTCGCGCGCGTCAATCCGAAGGCCAAACCGGAAAACGCGCACGAACAAACGAACGACGCGGCTCCCCAGCAACCGGGCACGACGGTCAGAGACCGCCGCTCCAGGGGAAATCGACGGTCCGTCACCGTTCCAAGAAGCCCCGGGTGGAAACCCGGGGACTCCGGGCATGAACACCACCCCGCCATCCATGCCTCACGACCACACGTGACACCCCGCTTCAAACCTGCCGCAGGCATATACGCCTGTATACTGCTTCAAGCTCAATCCCAATCACGATTCAATTGCAGTGACGCCCCTGGACATGCCGTATCAAATCAGCATCACCGATGTTGCAGCAACGCAGCTTCGGGCCATGACGGCGCATGACCGGCGGATTATCGAGTCGGCCATCGCCGCTCGGCTAACCGACCAACCAACCACGGTCACAAAGTGCATCCGCAAGCTCCGGCCAAACCCCCTCGCTGAGTTTGAACTTCGTATCCAGCGTTTCCGCGTGCTGTACAATGTGGATGTGGAAACAGATGCGATAGTGCTGCTCATCGTGGGCATCAAACTGGGCAACAAACTGATCGTCGAAGGAACTGAATTCCATGGCCATCGAAGTGATCCCCCTCAGCCGTCTGCAGAGTGAGGCCTCCGGGGTGCTGGCTCGGTGTTGTGATTCTGGCAGGCCCGTCGTAGTCGAACTGCCCGATCATCGCCTCGTCGCCATCCAGCCACTCGATGCCGATGATGAATCGGACTCGCTCGTGAGCGAATTGCTGGAGACAAGCGAGCAATTCCGCGCCCTGGTGAAGAAATCGAAGGATTCGCCTCGGCGACCATTCGTTCCCGGCACATAAGCCGCCGGGCAGCGCCACGGAAGCGGCCGATCCGGCGTGCAAGCGCCGTCGCCCGGAAGCCCGAGGCGCGAGCCGAGGGAATGCGGATCGGTTTTCGGTGGGGCAACGCGGATTCCCTCAGCTTACGCTTCGGGCTTCCCAGCAATCGGGCACGACGGTCAGAGACCGCCGCTCCAGAGGGATCCCGCCCGTCCACGTTCCAAGAAGCCCCGGGTGGAAACCCGGGGACTCCGGGCATGAAAACCACACCGCCATCCATGCCTCACGACCACACGTGACACCCCGCTTCAAACCTGCAATGCATGGCACGCGGGCTCGCATTCGACCCGGTGTCCCCCGGCTCCCGCCGGGGGCTTTTTGTGCCGTTCG
>Ga0315906_10000227_pt1 | contig 93962 bp, 106 predicted proteins | sample LakEriMetagenome_4_FD_203526 | JGI IMG/M metagenome (GOLD analysis project Ga0315906, IMG submission 203526) | Freshwater fungal communities from buoy surface, Lake Erie, Ohio, United States - Buoy 2 MA122 | ecosystem: Environmental > Aquatic > Freshwater > Lake > Lake biofilm | place: USA...
CCAGCACCGCAGCATCCCCCAGAACCACTTGCGCTTGAACACCACCTTCATTGGGGTTGAACACATCGCCAAAACGCTTGGGCGCACCACCCGCCCCGCCCACAATGAAATGATCAATCTGACGCATGTGCGACTCTCCCAAAAATGATATTTGCCAAAGCCCATAGGCTTCAGCGCTTAGGACAACAAAGGAAAATTCCCTTAAACGGCTTAGCGCGGCGGCATGCGGATGGCGCCATCCAGCCGGATGGTCTGGCCGTTAAAATAGCTGTTGCGCACAAGTTCAAGAACCAGGCTCGCAAATTCTTCAGGTTTGCCCAATCGCTTGGGGAAAGGCACGGAGGCGGCCAGTTGGTCAAACATGGCAGGCGCCCGGTCTTTCATGCCCAACATTGGCGGGGTCGCAAAAATCCCTGGCATGATGGAATTGACGCGAATACCTAGCTCCATCAAATCGCGCGCCATGGGCAGCACCAGCCCATTTACGCCTGCCTTGCACGACCCATAGGCCACTTGCCCGATTTGCGCGTCCTGCGCGGCGGCAGACGCCGTAAGCGTTATCACACCGCGTTCGCCATCTTCCAGCGGTTCTAGGCCCGCCATGCCAAGAGCGGAGATGGACGCCACACGATAGCTTGCCACCAAAATGCCCTCGGCTGAGAAGGCATAATCCTCCGTCGACAGCCGCGTATACGCCTGCTTTTCCTTATTCCAGCCGACAGTCTTGCCGCGGCGAGAAATTTGCGCGCAATGGACAAGAACGCGTTCTTGCCCATGAGCTGCACGTGCTTTCTCAAAGCCCGCCAAAACGGCCTCTTCGCTGGTAATGTCGACATGGCAAAACAGGCCACCAATGGCGGCGGCAATCTCTTCGCCTTTGTCTGCATTCACATCGAAGATCGCAACCTTAAAGCCGGCCGCTGCGAGGGCTTCCGCACTGGCGCGGCCCAAGCCGGAGGAACCGCCTGTCACCACCGCGAAAAAGCTGGTGTCAAATTTCATAATGTCCTCCCGACTCTTGGCACTCACGCGCTCTAGGCCCTTCCTCGCTAGCCGCTCTAGGCGCGACTTGCCAAGAATAGTCTTTGGATCATAGGCTTTGCCAAAATAGGATCACCAAAATGGGAGGGTAAAGCTGTGACAATTGACCCGCTATTTGATTTTTCGGGCAAAGTCGCCCTTGTGACTGGCGGAAGTCGCGGCCTTGGCTATCACATGGCCAAGGCCTTGGCCGCGCGCGGGGCTGACGTCATCATTGCAAGCCGCAAGATTGAGGCGTGCGAGGCTGTTGCCGCAGAAATTGAGGCCATGGGTCGCCAAGCCTTGCCCTATGCCGCCCATGTTGGCCGATGGGCAGACTGTGACGCCCTTATCAATGCTGCTTACAACGCCTTTGGCCGAGTTGATCTGCTGATTAATAATGCGGGAATGTCGCCCGCCTGCCCTAGCCATGAGGTGACGGAGAACCTGTTTGATTCCGTCTTGAATCTCAATTTTAAAGGGCCGTTTCGGTTGGCATCGCAAATCGCTCATCGCATGGCTGAGGGCGATGGTGGAGCCATTCTCAACATCAGCTCAATTGCCTCCCAACGCGCAACGCCAGGGGCCGTGCCCTATGCCGGCGCAAAGGCCGCGCTGAACGCAATGACAGTTTCACTCTCGCAAGAATATGCCCCCAAAGTGCGCGTGAACGCCATTTGCGCGGGCGCCTTTCTGACGGACATCGCACAAGCCTGGAGCTCCGAACAGCGCGAAAGCCAGCCCGTCGCTCTAGGCCGCCCCGGGCGCCCTGAGGAAATCGTCACTGCTGCGCTGATGCTGTTGAGCCCGGCCTCAAGCTATACCACCGGCGTGGTTCTGGGCGTGGATGGCGGTAGCGGGCGATAAAATCTGAATAAAAAAGGGGGGAGCCGAAGCTCCCCCCCAATGTTGTTTAAGCGATTGTCGCTTTATCAGTACTTCTTACGCACCGTCAGCGCGAAGCGACGGCCCAAGGCATCGCTGATCGAGGCCGGAACGATATAGCCATAATAGTTCTGGCCAACGCGGTCGAACAAGTTGGTGACCGAGAAGATCAGGCGCACATCCTTCATCGGATCAACGAAGAACGAACCATCGACTGTTGCATAAGGCTTATAATGGTCGAATTCGCGCGTGTCGTTCGGGTTCGGACCACGGTTGGTGACTGACGACAGCTGCTTGCCAACATAGTTGACGTTGCCGCTCATGCCCCAAGTGTCGTTGAAGTAACGCAGACGCAGCTGGCCCTGCCACTTCGGATCGCCCAGCAGGCCATCCGAACGGACCGGGGCAACGCCCGTAATGTCGTTCAAACGATATTTGAGGTAGAACATGTCACCCGAGACTTCGAGCGTGCCATTGATCCCAATGCCATCAAGCTTGGTCGAGTAATCAATGGTCGACTGAATGCCCTTCATGCGGATCTGGTTGCCGTTCACAAAGCCTGTGATGACACCCGGATTTGCCGCATCGCTGATGACCTGACCGGCTGCATCGCGCTTGATGTATGAGCAGAAGACGTTGCCGTTGGCCGGATCTGCCTTGTTAAAGGTGGCGTTATCAAAGCACGCAGACGTGATCGTCCCTGCTGAGAGGTTCGAAATCGGCTGCTTGATCTTCACATCGATATAATCGACCGTGATGGCCAGACCCGGCACCATCCGCGGACGGATGATCGCGCCATACGTAAAGCTATCTGCCACTTCGTTCAGCAAAGCCGGATTACCGCCGCTGACACCCGGTACAGTCGCGCCGGCAGCTGCCAGCGGGGTTGCCGTCGGGAATTTTGCGAGGAAGGCATCGCAGTTTGCTTTGCGGATGGCTGGCACCGGGCCAGCGTTGATGTTCGCGGGCGAACAGATATCCGTCACCGAGGTGAAGATATTTGTGCGCGGCGAGAACAATTCCACAATAGCCGGTGCACGGAACGAGCGGGTGAAGTTGCCGCGGAACTCAATGTCCTTAATTGGCGCGAACGACCCACCAGCCGCCCAAGCCGTAAAGCCGCCATTCACCGTGTTGTTCACATGGCGAACACGCCCAAAGGTTTCGAGCTTGCTGAAGATGAAATCGTTATTCGGCGTGAACACAGGCACCAGAACTTCGCCGAACACTTCGTCGAGGTTATACTTGCCTGAAGTCGGGGAAATCGCCACCGACCGGCCAAGGCCTTTGGCCAAGAACGGATCGGGGTTGAATGCACCCTTTTCTTCGTGGTGTTCATAGCCCACGTTGAAGGCAACGGGGTTACCGAACAAATCGAACGGCGAGCCACCCGCGTTCACGTTCACTACCATCTGCTCCAACGAGGTGCGCGTGACAGTGTTGGCAAGAATATAGTTCAATGCCGCTGCCGAAGGTGCGCCTTCGCCAAACAGGTTCAAGGGAACGCAAGACGGATCAGCAATTGGCGCTGCTCCAGCCGGGAAGCCCGTGACTGTTGGCGTGACCGAGCAGACGATCTGCCCGTTTACGCGCGCCACGTTCACAGCGTTCACAAACTTTTGTTGGTCAATGTTCTGGCCAAAGTCTGTGAAGTTGTTGCGGCCATAATTGCCCGAAACTTCCCAGTTAAAGTCACGGCCACCAATGGTCAGATCGCCCTCAAGGCCCAGCACGCCGCGGTAAAGGCGGTTGCGCGAAGACCCCGTCAAATCGGCCATATCAGCATGTGCACGGCTCATCTGGAAGGTGCTGGTATAGCCCAAGGCTGCCAGCTGCTGCTGGGCTTGTGCAGACAAGAATGGGTTATCCACGCGGAATGTCAGCGCGCCCGAAGTGCCACCGAAGAGCGGCGAGTTCCAGGTTGGCTGCTGCACCAGTTCATCACCTTTACCTTGGAAGAACATACCTTCTGCGAAGAAGCGGATGTTGTCCGTCAGGTCATAGTTGAAGAACAAGTTGGTGTTGATGCGTTCAATATCCGAGGTCAGCTGGATAAAGTCGTTAAAGCGGAAACCATCGCCGCCCGATGCACGCGCAGACGCGGCTGAGGGGCCAGGAATGGCAGCCACGAACAGCGTCCCACGGTTGTAGGGCACCAATGAACCATCAAGCGCAAAACCATAAGTGTAGGCGCTTGCCCCGTTCGACAGAACACCGCCGCGCGACACGCCGGGAATGGTGAGGTCCTTAATCAGGACTGATCCCGGGAAGCCATCCGTCAGCGAGTTGTTAAAGCCGATATTGACGTTCACGCGACCATCATTTTGCGGCGTGCGGTTCGGCGTGCCCAAATTGGTGATCAGGTTCGTTGTGGTGCAGACGCCTGCCAGAACGGCCGTGCAAGGGTTGCTCGTATTGCCAAGATTGGCGCGATAGAAATCACGCGTGTTGCCCAGCAGACCCTTAACCTTGTCATAGCTGACAGCAAGCGTCAGGTTGCCGCGGCCATCAGCAAAGTTGAAGCCGCCAGCGCCCGTCAGGTTATAGCGGAAGTTATCGCCACGGCTGGTCAGGCCAACTGTGCCGCGCGTTTCCAAACCTTCAAACTTGCGCTTCATGATGATGTTGACGGTGCCGGCAATGGCATCGGTGCCATATACAGGCGCACCACCAATGGAGACGCGATCAATACGGTCGACGAGAATGACCGGGATGATGTTCAAATCAACCTGAGTGCCCGGCGAAGCGTTGCCAAAAATGGTTGTGACGTTGGATGAAACAACGCGGCGGCCGTTCAACAGCGTCAATGACCGGTTAGAGCCCAAGCCATAGCTGTTGATGAAGTTGACGCCCTGGCCAAAGCTGCCCTGGGCACCCGCCGGCGTTACCGAACCGCGATAGCCCGGAATTTCGTTCAGCGCGTCTGCAACGTTGGTGAGACCGCGGTCTTGCAGATATTGCTGGCTCACCGAAACCGTTGGCTCAACATTGATAAGGTTGGGCAACCGAATACGGGACCCAGTTACGACAATCGCGTCGCCTGCTTCATCGCTTGCGCTTTCCGCAGCAGCCGGCTTTGCGGCATCCTGCGCATAAGCCGATGATGCCACAAGCGATGCAGCAATCAAACACGAGGAGGCGCACAGCCGCGCCTTCACAAGATCTATTTTCACAAATGCCTCCCTGTTTTCTTATCACTGCAGCTCGCGGCATGAATTCAAATGAATTGCCGAAATATCGCAGATCAATGGGAGAGACATTCGCCGGACTCTCTTGCGGGTCAACCCCTCTTTCAGTTCAATACTGATATAATTTCATATCATTTCGGATGAAATTTGCGTCAATATAGATTAAATTCACTGAAATCTTCTTCGCAAGATCGACCAAATACACATCGCTTCGGCTGCACCGATGCGGGGGTTAAGTCATCAAATATGGCAACAAGAAAATGGTGGGCGTGGCAAGGATTGAACTTGCGACCCCTGCGATGTCAACACAGTGCTCTACCACTGAGCTACACGCCCACACTTATTTTTCTGAGCGATTTGGCCAAGTTTGACTCGGGCCAGATCGTCGGGGTTCGGCGCCAATAGCGGCGATGATGGCGTCTGGCAAGCGCCTATCTGGTCTCTATCCGCCTTCTGTCGACGCAGCTTCATGGCTGAGCACCTGACGGACTTGAGACACCAATTCTTTCAGATGAAATGGCTTGGATAGAATTTTGGCTTGAGGAACCGTGGCCCCTGCGCGCAGCGACACGGCCGAAAAGCCTGTAATGAACATGATCCGGATTGCGGGCTGAAGGCGCGCCACGCGCTGAGCCAACTCAATTCCGTCCATTTCCGGCATAACAATGTCAGTGAGCAGCAAATCAAAGGCTTCGCCAGACATAATATGGGCCAAAGCATCCGTCCCACGGTCAACCGCGACAACACAATAGCCAGCCCGCTCCAGCGCGCGGGTAAGATATTGGCGCATGGCATCATCATCTTCAGCCAGCAAAATATCAATCATCGCGTGCTCTGACCTTGCTCATTGTTCAATGGGACCCTTGCCATCCCTAATCGCTGAATCTTAATTTTTTTCTTCGCTTAGGTGTGGGCGCGCCGCCGCGCCGCGCATCCAAAACATTGAACTGGTCGCCCTTGCCGCTTAGACAGGCCCGATGATCGCCAGCTTTCACCGGATCGGCCCAGAACACCTGAACTGGCCTGTTATCTTATCAGTGCCGCATGCCGGGCGGGATTATCCCGATGATTTGGCGGAGTATTGCCGCTTCACGCCCAAGCAGCTGCGCAGTTTGGAAGATCGGCATGCAGATCAGTTGATTGACCAAGCGCAATCTGCAGGCTTTGCTGGGCTTGTTGCCCATACGCCCCGCGCCTTGATTGACCTAAATCGCGCCGAGCATGATGTTGATCCGGGGATGCTCTCTGCACCCTTAGGCCCAACACCGCAATTATCCACCAAAGCCCGAGGAGGCTTAGGCTTAATCCCCCGCCGCACAGCCAATTTAGGGGAGATTTGGCGGCACCGGCTGCACCCAGACCAAGTTCGCCGCCGCATTGAGCGCGACTATCGCCCCTATCATGCCGCATTGGCTGCGTTGTTAGAACAAGCCCGATTGCAATTTGGTGGCGCTATTCTGCTAGATGTCCATTCCATGCCTCCCCTGCCACCCACGCGCGACGGCATGGCCCCAGACATTGTTATTGGAGACAGATTCGGTCGCAGCGCGGGCCAAGTGATTGCCCAGCACGCGGCAAGATCAATCCAGTCCGCTGGCTTTCGCCTCGCGTTCAACACGCCTTATGCTGGCGGGCATATTCTGGACCATCATAGCCGGCCCGAGGATAATGTTCACGGCCTGCAGATTGAAATTGACCGCAGCCTCTATCTCGATGCGCAGTTGGATGAGCCCAAGCTCGGACTGACCAGAATGAACCAGCTCATCTGTCAGCTTGCCCAAGATTTGTCAGACAGCCTGCTTGCGCAGAGCCTACCGCTCGCCGCTGAATAAAGAACCACCCTGTGCAACGCACAGGGTGGCCAAGGTTCAGGGAGGAAACACACCTCGAAAGGTGCGCCGAGAAGTGGCGCGAAAAGGGGAGTACGCGCCGCTGCTCAACTCAGAATGTAGGAGGCTAAGGTTTCGGTTTCAAGAAAAAGCAAAGGCGGCCCTCCAACTTTATGGAGAGCCGCCTTAGACTTTTGATTTTAGGGGAATTTGGCGCGATTAGCCTTGGGCTTCGCCAGTCTCAACCTTGCCCTGCACCAGCTGGCGACCAAAGACTTCGCGCATCTGAGCCAAGGAGAAGAGATGCGCATAGACCAGCGGCAAAAAGCCTGACTGGTTCATCTTGCGCAATTGATCCCCGCGCAATTCACGCAGTTTTTCTTCGTTGACCATCTGGAAGCCCCGATAAATGAACGGCGGCTGTTCTGGATCCGGTTGGATCGAGACTTCGCCATCCATCAAAAGGCCACTTTCTGCCAGATCTGCCATGAACGCTTGGGTGCGCTGAGCAGCTTGTTCAAACTGCTCGCAAAACCCGAGAATATCCTTGGTTGCGTCAGTGGGCTCGCCATTGTCGAACAGCGGTGTGCCCTCTTCAAAGGCACCAATCGCGTCTGCAGTCGGGTCAAAGCAGACCGACAATTCTTCGCTATCATCCCGCAGCTTAGCCAGCATGAAGGGGTAGCGGCGGACATAGGCCGGAACATAGACTGTTTCCGTGAACTTGCCGTCTTCTCCCATGAAGACATTAACGCCCTCATTCAGGCCCATCAGCGCCAAAGGCACAGGATTGTCGCCCGCCGAAAAAATGATCGGGAAGAAGCGCTGCGCAGGTGCAAACTCTTCAACTGTCAAAGGAATTGCATGCTGATCAACCAGCCACGGGGCGGTGTCCATGGGCCGCGCCTTCCAATCAGCATGGTCAAGCGATGAAAGCGGAACCAAGTCCTTATAAAGCAACGGAAGGACATTTTGCGGCGCGCTGGCCATAGGAAATCTCCTGCATCGGGATAGGAATATGCTTGGAGAAAGCTCCTATGGCGGTGCCACAGCGAGTGCAAGAGTAAAAGCCATGCAGCTTGGGATGATCTGCTTTCAGCTGTGGATCACGGAATAAGCTTACCGGGGTTCATAATGCCCTTCGGGTCAAGCGCAGCCTTAATTGCGCGTAATGCCGTGAGACGGGCGGGCGAAGACAATCGGCCAAGCTCATCCCGCTTCATTTGGCCGATGCCATGTTCTGCCGAGATGGATCCGCCTGCAGCGGTCACCAAATCATAGACCATATGGCTGGCGGCCTTGCCCGTGGTCAGTCGCCATTCTGGGCCATTGACGCCAGCAGGCGCGCGGACGTGAAAATGCACATTCCCATCGCCCAAATGGCCATAAGCGTTCACAGACACACCGGGAAACGCGCGTTCGACAGCAAGGCTGGCCTCACGAATAAAGCGCGGCATATCGTCTACCGCCACGGAAATGTCATGCTGCATGGCAGGGCCATGTGCCCGTTCTGCCTCGGAAATGGAGTCGCGTAGCTTCCAAAACCCCTCTGCCTGCGCTTCGCTGGCCGCCAAAGCGGCATCCTGACACAATCCAGCCTCTAATGCAGTGGCCAGAAGCGCTTCCAAAGCCACATCAGGTGCAACAGCAGCCGCGTTGGTGCGCACATATTCCACCAGCACGTGCCAGGGATGCGCGCCACCCAAGGGCGCGCGCGTGCCCGGAATATGCTGAAGCACAAGCTGTAGCGAGCCATCTGGCACCAGCTCAAAACTTTCAATGGCTTCGCCTGAGTCAGACTCCAGCCGCCGCAACAAACTCAACGCCGCTTCAGGGCTTTCCACCCCGATCCACCCCACAGCGCGATCCAAAATATCAGGCACAAGCCGCAAGCTGGCTGCAGTTACAACTCCCAATGTGCCTTCGGCTGCCACCAGCAGCTGAGTCAGGTCATAGCCCCGATTGTCTTTTTTAAGAGCCGCCAAACCCTCATAAAGCTGCCCGTCAGGCAACACGGCTTCAACCCCCAAAACCAGCTTGCGCATGGTGCCAAAGCGCAGGACCTGCGTGCCGCCCGCATTGGTTGACACCAGCCCACCAATTGTGGCCGATCCGCGGGCGCCCAATGTGAGGGGAAAGCGGCGCCCCTGCGCGCGCGCCGCATCATGCAAATTGGCCAAAATCACGCCTGCCTCGGCAACAACGATATTGGCGTCCGCATCAAGACTGCGAATGGCATTCATCCGCCGGGTGGATAGGATGATCGCATGTCCCTGCGCATCTGGCGTTGCCCCACCCACCATAGAACTGTTGCCGCCTTGGGGAACAATCGGAATATGATGCTCAGCCGCAAGGCGTATAACAGCCTGCACCTCTGCCACTGAGCCGGGCGACACCAAAGCAGCAGCCTTGCCCGTATAGAGCGTGCGCCAGTCTGTCAGCCAGGGGGCAATATCCTGCGCATCAGTGGTAAAACCCTTAGGGCCCAGTAAGTGGGAGAGCTTTTCAGCAACACGAGGGTCAAGCATCTTCATCTCCGCAGGCAAGGGCGTCCGTTAAGCCATTGCCATGCAATTCATCATCTGTTCAACCGCAGAACGACAGATGCGTTCGAATCATGGGCCAAAAACGAATGATTATTTTGGGGTTTGCTGTTGCAGCTGCACTGCCTGGGGCTTCGGCTCTGGCCAGCGGCGTGCGCGAAGCCCCGGTTCCTGGGCCAGAAATCGCGCAAATGGTCATCGAACGTCGCGTGGTCATCCGCGTGACGCCGCACCAAGTGCGGGAGCGCCCACGTGTGAGCTTCCGCGAATGGCGCGAAAAATCGGCGCCGAAATGTTTTCCTATCAACGCACTTGCTGGCATTTTGATTAGCAAGCCCGATAGTATCGATATGGTTTTACGCGGCGGCCAGTTGGTGCGTGCGCGATTGGAGCGCGGCTGCCCCTCAATTGATTTTTACTCGGGCTTTTATTTGCAACCAACCCGCGACGGGCGGTTATGCGCGCACAGGGACATGATCCACTCGCGCACAGGCGGGGCCTGTGAGATTGAGAAATTCCGAACTCTGGCCCCTCCTCGCCCCTAGCTTGTGCCGGGTCGGCATGGCTTTCACTTGACTTTTGCGCCGGTTGCGCCAAGGCCCACCAAGTCAGCGCAAATTGCGCTTAATTTCATTTCCGGACCTTTTATTGCATGAGCTTTGCCGATCTCGGCCTTTCCGATGAATTGCTCCGCGCTGTTACGGAAGCCGGCTATGATGAGCCGACGCCAGTACAGAACCAGGCCATCCCCAGCGTCTTAATGATGCGCGACCTGATTGCCATTGCCCAAACCGGCACTGGCAAGACAGCCGCATTTGTTTTGCCCATGATTGATATTCTGGGTGAGGGCCGCACACGGGCGCTGATGCCCCGTTCCCTCATTCTAGAACCCACCCGCGAATTGGCCGCGCAGGTGGCCGAGAACTTTGAGAAATACGGCAAATATCACAAGCTCTCTATGGCGCTGCTGATTGGCGGCGTGCAAATGGGCGATCAGGTGAAGGCGCTGGAAAAGGGCGTCGACGTTCTAATTGCGACGCCAGGCCGCCTGATGGATCTGTTTGAGCGCGGCAAGATATTGCTCACAGGGTGCAATCTGCTGGTGATTGATGAGGCAGACCGCATGCTCGATATGGGGTTCATCCCAGATATTGAGAATATCTGCACCAAATTGCCAACCAACCGGCAGACACTTTTGTTTTCGGCTACAATGCCACCGCCAATTAAAAAGCTGGCGGATCGGTTCTTGTCGAACCCCAAGACCATTGAAGTCGCGCGACCCGCCACAACCAACATCAATATTGCGCAATTCTTGGTAGAAACCGAGCAGCGCAAAAAGCGGGAAACACTGCGCAACATTATTCAGGCAGAAGATGTCCATACTGCGATTATCTTTTGCAACCGCAAGACAACCGTGCGTGAATTGGCAACCAGCCTCAAGCGCCATCGCTTTAAAGCCGGGGAAATCCACGGCGATATGGATCAACCGTCCCGCCTGCGGGAGCTTGAGCAGTTCAAATCTGGCGATATCAACTTACTTGTGGCGTCTGATGTCGCTGCCCGCGGGTTGGACGTCAAAGGCGTGAGCCACGTCTTTAACTTCGATGCGCCTTGGCACCCGGATGATTATGTCCACCGCATTGGCCGTACGGGTCGCGGCGGGGCCTCTGGCCGAGCCTTTACGCTCGTGACGAAAGAAGATGCCGAAGCGATTGAGAATATCGAGAAGCTGACAGGCCTGAAGATTGAGCGCCTATCTTCGCAAGGGGACGCAGCAGACGCTGGACCCGAGCAGGAGAGCCCCCCTGCGGCGGCTAAAGCGCCACGCACAAAGCCCGCAGCGAAGCCGCGCGCAGCCAAGGTGCAAGAGGCTAAAGCCAAGCCCGCCCCAGCACCCTCAGCACCGCCGAAGCCCAAGGCCGCGCCGGACCATGGGGATGATGGATGGAATGGGCCTGTTCCAGACTTTCTGGCACGCGGCTTTAACTAAGGCAGCCCCGCACGGCGCGCATCTGCGCCCACCCCTTGCCTGCTCTAGCTATTGCGAAAGGCCCAGCGCAACAGGGTGTATCCAAAAGGACGCTGGGCTTTGCCGGCCCGGATCTGGCCCATAGACAGTGCAGATGGACGCGGCCTGAGCGGCGCGGGGGCAAAGCCAAATCTTAAAGCAAGTGCGGTCATGCAGCAGCTTATGCCATCCAGAGGCTGCAATCGCATGACATTGGCATGACAGACGTGTGACAAAGGCTTGGGTGGCAGGGGACATCCCTCCCCTGCCTAGATTAGCCTAAAATATTCTCAATCTGGCTGGTCACAACATGGATCGCAGCCATGCCATCAACTTTCTTCAGCAAATGGCGGCCTTCATAAATTGGCAAAATCGGTGCAGTCTTAGCCCGATACTCCGCCATGCGCGTGCGGACAGTTTCTTCATTATCGTCCGGGCGACGCTTAAACTCTGTCGAGCCGCAAGCATCGCACACGCCAGCCTGTTTCGGCTGCTTGAACGTGTCGTGATAGCCTTCGCCACACTTGCCGCAGGTGAATCGGCCCGTGATCCGTTCAACCAGTGCCTCTTCATCAACGGCCAGCTCGATAACATGATCGAGCTTGCGGCCACGTGCGGCCAAAATTGCATCAAGCGACTCTGCCTGCGCAGCTGTGCGTGGATAGCCATCAAAAATGACGCCAGTATCAGGCGAGAGCTTATCCAAAGCCTCGCCAATAATCCCAGAGACAATCTCATCGGAAACCAGCTCGCCAGCTTCCATGATTGCTTTGGCCTTAAGGCCAACGGGCGTGCCCTCTTTCACTGCAGCCCGCAGCATATCGCCGGTGGACAGTTGCGCCATGCCGCGCTCGTCTTGCAAACGGCTGGCTTGCGTTCCTTTACCCGCGCCGGGCGGGCCTAGCAGAATGATGTTCAACGCCGTGCTCCCCCCTTGAGCTTCGCCTTCTTGATCAGATCACCATATTGGTGGGCCAACATATGGCTCTGGATCTGCGTAACTGTGTCCATCGTCACGTTCACGACAATCAGCAGACTGGTGCCGCCAATCGCCACAAAACCTAAGCTAGAGAACATAAACTCTGGCACGAGGCAGACTAGGGTCAAATACGCCGCCCCAACAACTGTGATGCGCGTCAGAACATAATCGAGATAGGTCTCAGTGTTCTTGCCCGGACGGATACCCGGAATGAACCCGCCATAGCGCTTCAAATTATCTGCGGTTTCCTCTGGGTTGAACACAACAGCAGTGTAGAAAAAGCAGAAGAAGATAATGCCCAGCGCATACAACGCCATGTACAGCGGGGACCCATGCTGCAGAGCGTTGGTCACGCCCAGCACAAAATCACCCATTTTGCTGTCCTGCGTGGCATCTTGCCCGGCAAATTGCACCAGCGTCAGAGGCATCAACAGAAGCGATGAGGCAAAGATCGGCGGAATAACGCCAGCGGTGTTAATCTTCAGCGGCAGAAAGCTCTTATCTGCCTGCATCATACCCCGCTGCGTCTGACGCTTAGGATATTGGATCAAAACACGGCGCTGCGCGCGCTCCATGAAACAAATAAACGCAATCAGAGCGATCACGGCCACACCAATGCCCAAAACCATCAACGGCTGCATGGTGCCGGTACGGCCGCCTTCAAATACCTGAGCCAAAGTTTGCGGCAAAGTTGAGACGATGCCGGCCATGATGATCAGCGAAATGCCATTGCCAATGCCACGACTGGTGATCTGTTCGCCCAGCCACATCAAGAACATGGTCCCGCCCAAAAGCGCGGTAACGCAGGCCACGCGGAACAGCGGGCCGGGCTCTACAACGGCAGACAGCCCTTGTGTCGCGCCCCAGCTTTCAAGCCCCACGGCAATGAAATAGCCTTGCACAATCGTCAAAACGACCGTGCCATAGCGGGTATATTGGTTCAGCTTCTGCCGCCCGCTTTCGCCCTCTTTCTTCAGCGCCGCGAGTGTCGGCGAGAGCGATGTACCCAACTGCACAACAATCGATGCCGTGATATAGGGCATCACGCCCAGCGCGATGAGGCTCATCCGCTCCAGCGACCCGCCAGAGAACATGTTAAAGAAATCAAGCACCCCGCCTTTGGTGGTGTTGAACAGCGCTTCGAGCGCCTTGGGGTCGATCCCCGGCAGCGGCACATGGCTCAGCAGACGGAAGACAACCAACGCCCCAAGCGTAAACCAGATGCGATTCTTGAGCTCGGTCGCCTGCGAAAAGCGGGAAAGATTAAGACCGGCCATCTGTTCGGCGGAACTTGCCATGGATATCGACACCCTTGAAATAAGAACGGCGGGTCAGCCCCAAGGGACAGCCCGCCGATCCATATAAAGATTCTTCAGCTATTGTCTAAGCCCTGAGCAAGTTTTCCTCAGGCTTTTGCCTTAGCCTTGGTCGTGCCCTTCTTGGCAGCGGCCTTCTCAGCAGCCGGAACGACGTGAATCACGTCCACCGAACCACCAGCCTTTTCAACTGCAGCCTTTGCCGCAGCCGAAGCGCCAGCAACACGCAGATTGATCCTGGCCGTAATCGCGCCCTTAGCAAGAATACGGACGCCATCCTTGCCACCACGGGCAACACCTGCCGCCTTTAGTGCGTCATGATCGATAACGCCCTTGGTATCGAGCTTCTTGGCATCCACCAGCTTCTGGATCGCGCCAAGGTTCACCTCAGCATAATCCTTGGCGAAAATATTGTTAAAGCCACGCTTCGGCAGGCGCATGTGGAGCGGCATCTGACCGCCTTCAAAGCCTGCGATCGAAACGCCTTCACGGCTCTTCTGACCCTTTTGGCCACGGCCACCGGTCTTGCCCTTGCCAGAACCGATGCCGCGTCCAACGCGCATACGGCCCTTACGGGCGCCAGGATTATCACGAATTTCATTGAGTTTCATTGTGCTGCACTCGCTAAAAAGTACGGGTCACAGCCCGCACGGGTGTCGCTTAAGCCCTGGGATGATGCGCGCTTAACATCCCGGATCCCGCTTTAAGGGCGGGATGCCCGACGCCATTAGGCGTCGAGCACTTCCACCATGTGGCGAACCTTCTGGATCATGCCACGCACAGCGGGCGTATCTTCCAGTTCGGACACACGATGCATCTTGTTGAGGCCCAGGCCAATGAGCGTAGCCCGCTGGTCCTTGGTCCGGCGGATCGGCGAACCGACCTGCTTGATTTTGATCTTAGCCATCGTCGATTACTCCGTAACCGCTTCAGCGTCAGCCATGGCTTCCGCTGTGTTGGCACCGCCACGCTTCAGAAGATCAGCGATCTTCTTACCACGACGCTGCGCCACCGACTTCGGGCTCGTCTGCTCGGTTAGAGCAGCAAAGGTCGCCCGGATCATGTTATAGGGGTTCGAGGTGCCAATCGACTTGGTGACGACGTCTGCCACACCAAGCGATTCAAACACAGCGCGCATCGGACCACCAGCGATGATGCCAGTCCCTTGCGGGGCCGTACGCACGGTCACGCGGCCTGAGCCAAAGTGACCAGCGCCATCATGGTGCAATGTGCGGCCTTCCTTAAGCGGAACGCTAACCATTGCGCGTTTGGCAGCAGCCGTTGCCTTCGAAATGGCTTCCGGCACTTCGCGGGCCTTGCCATGGCCAAAGCCTGCACGGCCCTTACCATCGCCGACCACGACGAGAGCTGCAAAGCCGAAGCGCTTACCGCCCTTTACGGTTTTCGACACACGGTTGATGTGGACGAGCTTTTCAATCAGCTCTTCACCACCTTCTTCCGCGTTATTGCCACGACGATCGTCACGACGGCCACGGCCACCATCACGGCCACCACGGCCACGCTCGTTACCGCCGCGGCCACGGCCACGGCCACGACCTTCGGTCGCTTCCGGCGCACCAGCTTCTACAGCAGTTGCTTCGCCGCCTTGGATTTCGGTTTCGTCAGCCATTTAGAACTCCAATCCGCCTTCGCGGGCTGCGTCGGCAAGCGCCTTAACGCGACCATGGAACAGGAAGCCACCGCGGTCGAACACAACCTTGGTGACGCCAGCCTTCTTGGCACGCTCGGCAACAGCCTTGCCTACCAGCGCAGCGGCATCGACATTGGCGCCCGACTTGCCACGCACGTCCTTTTCGACGGTCGAGGCAGCAGCCACAGTCTTACCCGCAGCATCATCAATGATCTGCGCGTAAATGTGACGGCCCGAACGATGCACCGAAAGGCGCGGACGCTGGCCACCACGAGCCCGCAGCGAGGTGCGGACGCGCTGACGGCGCTTTTCGAATGTTGAAAGCTTCTGACCCATTACTTCTTCTTACCCTCCTTCCGGAAGATAAACTCGCCACGATAGCGAATGCCCTTGCCCTTATAGGGCTCCGGCTTACGCCAGCGGCGGATTTCTGCGGCGATCTGACCAACCTTCTGGCGATCTGAGCCAGAGATTTCGATCGTCGTCTGATCCGGCGTCTTGATGTCGATGCCTTCCGGCACGTCGATGTCAATGTCATGGCTATAGCCAAGCTGCAGCTTGAGCTTCTTGCCCTGTGCGTTGGCGCGATAGCCGACACCCGTCATTTCGAGCGTCTTGGTAAAGCCATCGGTCACGCCCGTGATGAGGTTCTGGATCAGCGTACGCTGCATACCCCAGAATGCGCGGGCGCGCTTCGTGTCATTCGCCGGACGAACAGTCAGCAGACCATCTTCCAGCGTATAGGTGACATCATCAGCCTTCGGCATGGAGAGAGTGCCCTTCGGGCCCTTCACTTCAATGATGCTGCCATCGATCGAGGCCGTGACGCCTGCCGGAATCGCAACCGGCTTTTTGCCTGTGCGGCTCATCAGAACACCTCCGCGAGAACTTCGCCGCCGACATTCTGTTCGCGCGCTTCCGCGTCAGACAGAACACCCTTTGGCGTCGAGACGATGGTGATGCCAAGACCATTACGGACGCGCGGCAATTCCTTGGAACCGGAATAGACGCGACGGCCAGGCTTCGACACGCGAGCGACGTGCTTGATGGCCGGCTGACCCTCAAAATACTTCAGCTCGATACGAATACCCGGGTGTGCCCCCAAAGATTCGTCATGATAGCCACGGATATAGCCTTCGCGCTGAAGAACATCGAGAACGCTAACACGCAGCTTAGAAGCTGGTGTCACGACGCTGTCCATCTTGGCACGCTGGCCATTACGGATACGGGTGAGCATATCACCCAAGGGATCGGTCAATGCCATGTCTTTATCCCCTTACCAGCTTGACTTAGTGACGCCGGGAATCAGGCCCTTATTGGCCAGATCACGCAGCTGCACACGGCAAAGCCGGAATTTGCGATAATAAGCGCGCGGACGACCAGTGAGTTCACACCGGTTGCGGACGCGGGTCGGATTGCCGTTGCGCGGAATTTCCGCAAGCTTCAGGCGCGCGATGAGGCGCTCCGTTTCGTCCTTGGATTCGTCGTTTGCGATCGCCTTCAGCCGAGCATAACGCCCCGCATACTTCTTAACGAGCTTCTTGCGACGCTCGTTCTTGTTGATCGAACTCAGTTTCGCCATGACTTAAGTTCTCTTCCTTCCGTCAGAGCAGCACCGCTTACGCAGCCTGCTTCTGCTCTTGATCCTGCGGGAACGGGAAACCGAACAGACGAAGCAATTCGCGTGCTTCTTCGTCGGTCTTTGCGGTGGTGGTGACAATGATGTCCATGCCACGCACCTTTTCGATCTTGTCGTAGCTGATTTCCGGGAAAACCAGCTGCTCCTTGAGGCCCATTGCATAGTTGCCACGGCCGTCAAACGACTTGGGGTTCAGGCCCCGGAAGTCGCGGACGCGCGGCAGCGCAATGGTGATCAGGCGATCAAGAAATTCGTACATGCGCTCACGACGCAAGGTTACCTTGCAGCCAATCGGCATGCCTTCACGCAGCTTAAACTGCGCGATGGACTTCTTAGCACGAGTGATAACAGGCTTTTGACCCGCAATCAGTTCCATTTCAGAAGCCGCGATTTCGACCTTCTTCTTGTCCTGAGTTGCTTCACCAACGCCCATGTTGATGACGATCTTGTCAAGACGCGGCACCTGAAGCGAGTTGGTGTACCCAAACTTCTCGGTCATCGCCTTGATGATCTGCGACTCATAAATGCCCTGCATACGGGCTTTGTATTTGTCAGCCATTGATCACTTCCCCGGACTTCACGGCCACGCGGACCTTCTTGCCGTCCCTGATTTCGAAGCGGACGCGCGTTGGCTTGCCCGTCTTCGGATCTTCGATCGCGACCTTCGAGACAGGAAGCGGGGCTTCCCGGCGCTCAAGACCACCCTGCGGGTTGGCCTGGGTCGGCTTTTTGTGGCGGGTGGCAATGTTCACACCAGCAACCACCACCTTGCCTTCCTTCGGCAGAGCAGCAGTCACTTCGCCGTGCTTGCCCTTGTCCTTACCGGACAGGACGACGACTTTGTCACCCTTTTTGATCTTCAGCGAAGCCATTACAGCACCTCCGGCGCGAGCGAGATGATCTTCATGAAGTTCTTCGCACGCAGTTCACGGCAGACCGGGCCGAAAATACGGGTCCCAATCGGCTCTTCGTTCTTGTTAACGAGGACGGCTGCATTGGTGTCGAACCGGATCGTCGAGCCGTCGGGACGGTGAATGTCCTTGGCGGTGCGGACGATAACGGCGCGGTGCACGTCACCCTTCTTCACCTTGCCGCGCGGCTGGGCTTCCTTGATCGACACAACGATCACATCACCCACGCCAGCAAAGCGACGCTTCGAGCCACCGAGCACCTTGATGCACTGAACGCGCTTGGCGCCAGAGTTATCGGCAACATCGAGATTGGACTGCATCTGAATCATGGATCAGCCCTCCATCGGATCGGCAATTGCAGCAGCGCCGCCGACCTTCTCAATGACCTTCCAGGTCTTCAGCTTCGAAATTGGTGCGCATTCTTCAATGCGAACCATCTCACCCGTCTTGAAGACATTGCCTTCATCATGGGCGTGATACTTCTTCGAACGGCGAATGATCTTGCCGTAGAGGGGGTGTTTCACCTTCCGCTCTACCTTGACCACAACCGTTTTGTCGGTCTTGTCGGATACGACCGTTCCGGTCAGCACGCGCTTTGGCATGTCACCTGGTCCTTACTTGGCCGCAGGGGCAGCGGAACGCTGCGCCTGAAGCGTCTTGATGCGGGCGATGTCGCGGCGCACTTCTTTAATGCGCGACGGCTTCTCAAGCTGGCTCGTCGCTGCCTGAAAGCGCAGATTAAACTGCTCACGCTTCAGGTTAGCGAGGTCTTCAACCAACTGATCGTCGGTCTTAACCGTGAGATCGGCAATCTTGGTCATCATGCAGCTCCCAAGTGCGAGAAGTCACCCAGACGGGCAACGACCTTGGTCTTGATCGGCAGCTTTTCAGCCGCACGGCTGAAAGCGACAGCGGCGATCGGGCCCGGAACCCCGTCCAATTCGAACAGGATACGACCCGGCTTTACGCGGGCAGCCCAAAATTCGGGCGACCCCTTACCAGAGCCCATGCGGACTTCAGCAGGCTTCGACGACACAGGCACGTCTGGGAACACGCGGATCCAGAGACGGCCCTGACGGCGAATGTGACGCGTGATAGCGCGACGGGCAGCTTCGATCTGGCGCGCAGTGATGCGATCCGGCTCGAGAGCCTTGAGGCCATAAGACCCGAAGTTCAACGTCGTACCGCCCTTGGCGTCGCCGTGAATGCGGCCCTTGTGCGCCTTGCGGAATTTGGTGCGTTTCGGTTGCAGCATTGCTCTATCCTAAACTCAGCGGGCCGGACGGACGCCAGAGGTCTGGGCGTCCATCATCAGGCGGTCCGTGGCCATCGGGTCGTGGCCAAGGATTTCACCCTTGAAGATCCAGACCTTGATGCCGCAGACGCCATAAGCGGTGTGCGCTTCAGCTTCAGCGTAATCGACGTTTGCACGAAGGGTATGCAGCGGCACGCGGCCTTCACGATACCATTCGGTGCGAGCGATTTCTGCGCCACCCAAACGGCCAGCACAGGTAATACGAATGCCCTCAGCGCCCAGACGCAGAGCGGATTGCACAGCGCGCTTCATCGCACGACGGAACGCGATACGACGCTCCAGCTGATCCGCGACGCCCTGAGCAACCAACTTGGAGTCGATTTCAGGCTTACGGATTTCAACGATGTTCAGCGACACGTCACCCGTGGTCATTGCAGCCAGCGTCTTACGCAGCTTTTCAATGTCCGCACCCTTCTTGCCGATGATCACGCCGGGGCGCGCAGCATAGATGGAAATACGGCAGGTCTTGGCGGGACGCTCAATAACAACCTTCGAAATTGCCGCTTGCGGCAGCGTCTTCAGGATGAACTTGCGCAGCTTCAGGTCTTCCAGAAGAAGACGTCCATAGTCCGCGCCATCGGCGTACCAGCGGCTGTCCCAGGTCCGGTTGATCTGGAGGCGAAGGCCGATCGGATTGCTCTTCTGACCCATGGCTTATGCTTCCTCTTGCACTTCGCGGACAACCACGCGCAGGCGGCTGAACGGCTTGACGATCCGCGTCGAACGACCGCGGGCGCGGGTCGCAAAACGCTTCATGGCCAGTGACTTGCCCACGCTCGCTTCGCTAACGACCAGGGCGTCAACGTCGAGATTGTGGTTGTTTTCGGCATTGGCGATGGCCGAGGCGAGGACCTTGCGGACATCGACAGCCATGGCCTTGGTGGAGAACTGAAGAATGTTCAGCGCGTCACCAGCCTTTTTGCCACGGATCAGGCCCGCAACGAGGTTCAGCTTATAGGCCGAACCGCGGATCATGGTGCCAACAGCCAAGGCTTCCTTGTCGCCAACGCGACGGGGAGATGCGGGTTTCGACATCAGCGCTTGCCCTTCTTGTCAGCGGCGTGGCCCGGGAAGGTGCGCGTCGGCGCAAATTCACCAAGCTTCATGCCAACCATGTCCTCGTTCACGAGCACGGGGATGAACTTGCGGCCATTATAGACGTTGAACGTCAGGCCAACGAACTGAGGAAGGATCGTCGAGCGGCGCGACCAAGTCTTGATCGGGCCGGCACGCGTACCGGCTTCCGCAGCGGCTTCTGCTTTCTTCAGCAGGTGCAGGTCTACAAAAGGACCTTTCCAGACGGAACGGGCCATGACTTACCTCTTCTTCTTCGCGTGACGCGACCGGATGATCATCTTGTCCGTCGCCTTGTTGGAACGCGTACGGGCACCCTTGGTTGGCTTGCCCCACGGAGTAACCGGATGACGGCCACCCGAGGTGCGGCCTTCACCACCACCGTGCGGGTGATCGACCGGGTTCTTTGCAACACCGCGCGTCAGCGGACGGCGGCCCAGCCAGCGGTTGCGGCCAGCCTTAGCAAGGTTGGTGTTGCCATTGTCGGGGTTCGACACGGCACCAACAGTGCCCATGCAGTCCGCACGCAGGTAACGCTGCTCGCCCGAGTTCAGACGAACAATCACCATCCCACGGTCACGACCGACAACCTGCACATAGGTGCCTGCCGAACGTGCAATCTGGCCACCCTTGCCCGGCTTCATTTCCACGTTGTGGACAATCGTGCCAACTGGCATCTGGCCCAATTCCATGGCATTGCCCGGCTTCACGTCGGTCTTCTTACCAGCGACAACTTTGTCACCGGGTGCCAGACGCTGGGGCGCGAGAATGTAAGCCAATTCGCCATCGTCATATTTGACGAGCGCAATAAAGGCCGTGCGGTTGGGGTCATATTCCAGACGCTCGACCGTTGCTTCCACGTCCCATTTGCGACGCTTGAAGTCGATGATGCGATAGCGCTGCTTGTGACCACCGGCGATGCCGCGCGACGTCACATGGCCCTTGTTGTTGCGGCCGCCCGTCTTGCGCTTGCCTTCGGTCAAAGCCTTAACAGGCTTGCCCTTGTGCAGCGCTGAGCGGTCAACCAGGATCAGGCCACGACGGGCCGGGCTGGTCGGATTATAATGCTTCAGTGCCATGGTTCTCAGATCCCCGTGGTCACGTCGATCGACTGGCCTTCAGCCAGCGTCACAATCGCTTTCTTGAAGTCCGAGCGACGGTAGGCTTCACCCTTCCAACGCTTGGTCTTGCCCTTTTGGACAATGGTGTTCACGCCCGTCACCTTGACGTTGAAGAGCGCTTCTACCGCTGCCTTGATCTGCGGCTTGGTGGCGTCGTTCGAGACACGGAACACAACTGCGTTCTGCTCGCTCGCCATGGTCGCCTTTTCAGTGATGTGGGGCGCGAGCACCACGTCAAAGTGGCGAATATCCACTTGCTTATTAGCCATTGAACCGCGCCTCCAGCTTTTCAACGCCCGCGCGGGTCAAAACCAGCGTATCGTGGCGAAGGATGTCGTACACATTGGCACCAATAGCCGGCAGCATGTTGACGCCCGGAATGTTCGCGGTCGCCAATGCAAAGCTCGTTTCAACGGTTTCACCGTCGATCACCAGAGCCGTCTTGCCAAAGCCGAGCTTGTTGAGCGTGCCAACAAGTGCCTTGGTCTTGGCTTCCTTGACTGCCAAATCTTCCAGAACGATCAGCGTGCCAGCCTTTGCCTTGGCTGAAAGTGCCATCTTCAGGCCAAGCGTGCGGATCTTCTTATTCAGCGACGGGTTAAAGTCGCGGACGCGGGGACCGTGAGCCTTACCACCGCCGATGAAGACGGGAGCGCGGCGATCGCCGTGACGAGCTGTACCGCCGCCCTTTTGGCGACCGAACTTCTTACCCGTACGCGCAACGTCTGAACGCTCACGCGCACCACGAGCCGTGCCGCGGGCCTTTTCGAGCTGCCAGGTGACAACGCGGTGGAGAATGTCAGCACGCGGCTCGAGGCCGAATACGTCGTCCGCCAGATCGATGTCGCCCTTAGCCTTGGCATCGAGGGTCTGAACCTTGAGCTTCATGGCTTAGCCCTCCTGGGTTTCTGCAGCTTCAGGCGCATCAGCGACTTCAGCCGGGGTTTCAGCGGGAGCTTCGACCGGAGCGCCAGCGGTGCGAACCGCGGCAGGGTACGGAGCGTCGGCGGGACGGCTAACCTTCACGGCGTCAGTCACGGTGAGCCAAGTGCCCTTGGCACCGGGAACCGAACCACGCACAAAAAGCAGGCCGCGCTCAACGTCAGTCAGAACAACTTCAAGGTTCTGCTGCGTGCGCTGACGATCACCCATGTGACCAGCCATCTTTTTGTTCTTGAAGACCTTACCCGGATCCTGACGGTTACCGGTCGAGCCGTGCGAGCGGTGCGAGACCGACACACCGTGGGTGGCACGCAGACCGCCGAAGCCCCAACGCTTCATAGCACCCGCAAAACCCTTACCCTGGGTGTGACCGGCAACGTCAACCAACTGGCCGGCGACGAAATGGTCAGCAGAAATTTCTGCACCAACATCCACCAGCGCGTCTTCAGCAACGCGGAATTCGACGAGACGAGCCTTGGGCTCAACCTCTGCCTTCGCGAAGTGGCCGCGCTGCGGCTTGGCTACATTCTTGGTTTTGGCCGCACCAGCACCCAACTGAACCGCAACATAACCGTCACGATCCAGCGTACGCTGTGACACGACCTGGCAATTTTCCAGCGAAAGAACGGTAACGGGAACGTGACGACCATCTTCATTGAAGATGCGTGTCATGCCGACCTTCTTCGCGATCACGCCAGTGCGCATGATCCGTTTCTCCTTAACACAGAGGCCCACGGAGACCCATTCCCCGCGGGCATGTCAGCCCAAATTGTAATGCATCGCCCCGTCCGGGCTGGCTTTCGGACATTGCAGACCGAAAAGACGGGGGACGCAGCCCGGACTAAGTCCGGCGGTATCCCGAATCTCTAAAGGAGAGCGGCCTTTAGGCTACCCGACTGACTCCGTCAACCGGCGACCCAAAGTAAACTGGCTTAGGCCAGCTTGATCTCCACATCGACACCCGCTGCAAGATCGAGCTTCATGAGCGCGTCCACTGTCTGCGGGGTGGGCTGCACGATATCCAGCAGCCGCTTGTAGGTACGAACCTCGAACTGCTCGCGCGACTTCTTGTCGACGTGCGGGCCGCGGTTGACCGTGAATTTCTCAATTCTCGTCGGCAGCGGAATGGGGCCCCGGATTAAAGCGCCGGTGCGCTTAGCTGTATCTGCGATGTCGCCAGTTGCCTGATCGAGCACACGATGGTCGAAAGCCTTCAGGCGAATGCGGATATTTTGCGTTTCCATGTCCGTTTACCGATGAGAAAGAGCCAAAAACTAAAAACAAGCAAACCGCCCGGTCCTCACGAGGAGAATCGGGCGGCGTTGATTGTGCTATATTACTTCGTGATCGAGGCGACAACCCCGGAACCGACGGTCCGGCCACCTTCACGGATCGAGAAGCGGAGACCCTGCTCCATCGCGATCGGTGCAATCAGCTTAACGCCCAGCTGGACGTTGTCGCCCGGCATGACCATTTCCGTACCTTCGGGAAGAATAACTTCACCGGTGACGTCGGTCGTGCGGAAGTAGAACTGCGGACGATAGTTCGCAAAGAACGGCGTGTGACGGCCACCTTCGTCCTTCGACAGGACGTACACTTCCGAGGTGAACTCGGTGTGCGGGGTGATCGAGCCGGGCTTGCAGAGAACCTGACCACGCTCAACTTCTTCACGGCCAACGCCGCGGATGAGAGCGCCGATGTTATCGCCAGCTTCACCCTGATCGAGCAGCTTACGGAACATTTCAACGCCGGTGACGACAGTCTTTTTGGTGTCCTTCAGACCGACGATTTCAACTTCTTCGCCAACCTTCACAACGCCGGTTTCGACGCGGCCGGTCACAACCGTACCACGACCCGAGATCGAGAACACGTCTTCGATCGGCATCAGGAACGGCTTGTCCAACGGACGAGCGGGCTGCGGGATGAAGCTGTCGACAGCAGCCATGAGCTTCAGAATAGCTTCACGGCCGATTTCCGGGTTGGTGTCGTTCAGCGCGCAAGTTGCGGAACCCTGAATGACGGGGATGTTGTCGCCGTCAAAGTCATAGTTCGAGAGCAATTCGCGGATTTCCATTTCAACGAGCTCGAGAATTTCGGGATCGTCAACAAGGTCAACCTTGTTCATGAAAACGACGAGCTGCGGCACGCCAACCTGACGAGCGAGCAGGATGTGCTCGCGCGTCTGCGGCATCGGACCGTCAGTAGCCGAAACGACGAGAATGCCGCCGTCCATCTGGGCAGCACCGGTGATCATGTTCTTCACATAGTCAGCGTGGCCCGGGCAATCGACGTGCGCATAGTGACGGGCAGCGGTTTCATATTCAACGTGTGCCGTCGAAATGGTGATGCCGCGCTCGCGCTCTTCAGGAGCCTTGTCGATGTTAGCAAAGTCAACAGCGACGCCGCCGTTGGTTTCAGCCAGAATCTTCGAAATGGCAGCCGTCAGCGACGTCTTGCCGTGGTCGACGTGACCGATGGTGCCGATGTTGCAGTGCGGCTTAGTCCGCTCAAATTTAGCCTTCGCCATTGTTCTAACCCTCGTTCTTCGATTGGTTCACAGTTTTCGGATTGCGGGCGCTCGCCTGCGAAATCAGGCGCGCGCCATAATCCGTCTTTTACGATCAGGCAAGCTTTGCCTTCACCTCTTCCGCCACGTTCGCAGGAACTTCGTCATAATGCGAGAACTGCATCGTGTACTGCGCACGCCCTTGCGTGAACGAACGCAGCTGGTTGACGTAGCCAAACATGTTCGCAAGCGGGACCATTGCCTCGACCGACTGCGCGTTGCCGCGGCTGTCTGTGCCTTGGATTTGGCCACGACGTGAGTTCATGTCGCCAATCACGTCACCCAGATAATCTTCCGGAGTGACGACTTCAACGCGCATGATCGGCTCAAGCAGCTTGATGCCGGCCTTTTGGGCCACTTCACGCATTGCCGCACGACCCGTGATTTCGAACGCCAGAGCGGACGAGTCAACGTCGTGATACGCGCCGTCATAGAGCAGAATTTCAAAGTCGATGATCGGGAAGCCAATGAGCTGGCCCGATTCGGCCGTTTCACGCATGCCCTTTTCAATCGCGGGGATATATTCCTTCGGAATGTTACCGCCCTTGATTTCGTCCTTGAAGACAATACCCGAACCGCGCTCACCCGGAGTGACCTTGACCTTCACGCGACCAAACTGACCGGTACCACCGGACTGCTTTTTGTGCGTGTAATCAACGTCTACTGGCTTAGCGAGATATTCGCGATAGGCCACCTGCGGCGCGCCGACATTGGCTTCCACCTTAAATTCGCGCTTCATGCGATCGACAAGGATTTCAAGGTGAAGTTCACCCATGCCCTTGATGATCGTCTGGCCCGATTCATGGTCGGTCGACACGCGGAACGACGGATCTTCAGCGGCCAGACGATTGAGCGCGATGCCCATCTTTTCTTGGTCAGCCTTGGTCTTGGGTTCCACCGAAAGCTCGATAACCGGTTCCGGGAATTCCATGCGCTCGAGAATGATCGGCTTGGCCGGATCACATAGCGTATCGCCGGTGGTTGTTTCCTTCATGCCGGCCAGCGCCACGATGTCGCCTGCATAAGCAACATCAATGTCTTCACGCTCGTTCGCGTGCATCAAGAGCATACGGCCGATCTTTTCCTTCTTGTCCTTCACCGAGTTCAAGTAGCTGCCCTTCGACAGCGTGCCCGAATAAATGCGGCAGAAGGTGAGCGAGCCGACAAACGGATCGTTCATGATCTTGAAGGCCAGCGCGCTGAACGGCGCATCGTCAGCCGTCGGGCGGCTGTCGGGCTCTTCAGTCGACGGGTTGATGCCCTGCACGTCCTCAATGTCGAGCGGCGACGGCAGATAATCGACAACGGCATCGAGCAGGGGTTGAACACCCTTGTTCTTAAAGGCCGAACCACAGCAAACCGGAACAAAGGCCTGCGCCAGCGTACCCTTACGGATCAACGCCTTCAGCGTCGGAACATCGGGTTCGTTGCCTTCGAGATAGGCTTCCATTGCATCATCGTCTTGCTCAACGGCAAGTTCGATCAGCTTCTGACGATAGTCAGCGGCTTGATCCGCCATATCCGCCGGAATTTCTTCGTAGAAGAATTCAGCGCCCAGCGCTTCGTTCTTCCAGATGATTGCGCGGTTTTCGACCAGGTCAACCAAGCCCTTCAGGCTGCTCTCAATGCCGATTGGCAAATAGAGAATAGCCGGGGTCGCACCCAAACGCTCGATAATCGACTTCACGCAGAATTCGAAGCTTGCGCCTGTGCGGTCCAGCTTGTTGATGAAGCACATCCGCGGAACTTTATACTTGTCCGCCTGGCGCCACACGGTTTCCGACTGCGGCTCAACGCCGGCAACGCCGTCAAAACAGGCAACAGCACCGTCAAGCACGCGCAGCGAACGTTCAACTTCAATCGTGAAGTCAACGTGGCCCGGCGTATCAATAATGTTGATCCGGTGGCCCTTCCATTCGCAGGTCGTAGCAGCCGATGTGATCGTGATGCCGCGCTCTTGCTCTTGTTCCATCCAGTCCATGGTGGCGGTGCCTTCATGGACTTCACCGATCTTGTAGGACTTGCCGGTGTAGTAAAGAATGCGCTCGGTCGTCGTGGTTTTACCCGCGTCGATGTGCGCCATAATACCGATATTGCGGTAGCGTTCGAGAGGATGGCTGCGTGCCATGATGCTATCTCCGAAGGGGTGGAGCGCCCGTTAAGACGCTCCGATTGTTACAGCGCTATTACCAGCGATAGTGCGAGAAGGCGCGGTTCGCTTCTGCCATGCGGTGCGTGTCTTCACGCTTCTTGACCGCATTGCCGCGATTATTGGCCGCATCCATCAGCTCACCCGACAAACGGGCAGCCATGGTGTTTTCCGAACGCGAACGCGCCGCACCGATAAGCCAGCGAATGGCCAGCGCCTGAGCACGCTCTGCACGCACTTCGACGGGAACCTGATAGGTTGCACCACCAACGCGGCGTGAGCGGACTTCGATACCCGGCTTCACATTGTTCAGCGCTTCATGGAACACGCCGAGCGGTTCCTTCTTCGCCTTGGCTTCGATGGCTTCCAAGGCACCATAAACAATGCCTTCAGCAACCGACTTCTTACCGTCAAGCATGACGGAGTTCATGAATTTCGAGAGCACCACATCACCAAATTTGGGATCGGGCAGAATTTCCCGCTTCTCGGGACGACGACGACGAGCCATGTCAGCTTATCCTTCTTAAAATTTCTTGCCGGCTTACTTCGGACGCTTCGCGCCGTACTTCGAACGGCTCTGCTTACGGTCCTTCACGCCTTGCGTGTCGAGCACGCCGCGCAGAACGTGATAGCGCACACCGGGCAAGTCGCGCACACGACCGCCGCGGATCAGCACCACAGAGTGCTCTTGAAGGTTGTGACCTTCGCCGGGGATGTAGCTGATGACTTCACGACCATTGGTCAGACGAATCTTCGCCACCTTACGGAGAGCGGAGTTCGGCTTTTTCGGGGTCGTGGTGTACACGCGCGTGCAGACGCCACGCTTTTGCGGGTTCTGCTCCATCGCGGGAACTTTAGATTTCGCCTTTTGAGCGACGCGGCCCTTGCGGACCAACTGATTAATTGTTGGCATGAAGCCCTTCACCTTTACGAAGTTACTCTGATGCCCGGCAAAGGTGCTTCCTTTTGAGAAAACACGAATCGGCCCCAAGGCAAAAGCCCGGGGAAAATTCCCGCACAAACAGTGTTCAAGCGCTATGTAATGCCCGAAATTCCTGGGGTTTGTGAGTCGATCTCACGCGCACCATTCCAGTCGAGCGAGGCGGTCCCTAGTCTCGTGGGCCGAAAAGGTCAATGGCTGGCGCAGGGGAAGAGCCCCGCTTTTCTGCCCCTGCCCCGCTTGCTGGCTCGCTCTCCATGCGCATCAACTGTGACGGATAGGGGGCAACGAGCCGAGATGCTGTCTTCCAATCTGCTGCAAGCCATGTCTCATAATCTTCTGGGTGAAGGATCAGCGGCATGGCCTTGGGATGGACGCTGCTGACCAATGGATTGGGGTCCGTCGTTAGAAACGCAAAGCTTGGCACTTCGCTGTCCCGCCATATGCCGGCAAAGGCAAAGACCGGCTGGCTGGGCAGCGAAAACCAATGCTGTGTCCGAGACCCCGCCCTCCCGCCCCATTCTTGAAAGCGCGTCACCGGCACAAGACAGCGCGACCCCACATGGCGCAGATTACCAATCCAAAATGGGCTTTCCAAATTGCGGATATTGGTAATGGGCTTCTCCACCCGCGGCGGCGGCGGCACGCCCCAGATGCGCGGCACAATGGCGCGCACCCGGTTATCTTGCCGCACAATGACAGGGGCGGGCTTTCCAGGCGCGACATATCCGCCGGCCCATATATCTGCACCCACGTCGGCCGAAAACACATCGCCTAGCACAGTCGCAGGCACATCAAGGCGATAGAGATTGCACATAGCCTCCTAGTGACGGCGCTCCACCCCCGGCGTCAAGGCTGCGTACATCAACCCTATCCCTAGCTCTTTTGGATATGCTTGCTGATCTCGGCTGTCATTTTGAACATTGAGAGGCGGTCTTTTCCAACCACTCTGGCTAAAAGAGCATCTGGCTCAATCTGACGCTTATCGTCGGCGGCCTGCAACTGATGCGCCTTGATATAGTCCCAGACTTTGGCCGTAATGTCCGATCGGGCCATCGGTCCTTTGCCAATCACCGCTGCCAAGTCGTCTGAATAATCGACTTTTGCATTCAAGCCGCTGTTCCGGTCACCGGACTTAGCCTTCCGCCCCGCCCCATTGCCCCCAGTCGCCGGGATGTCACCTGCCTTGCCCGCCATATGCCGTCCTCTCCACCAAGCTGAGTGTTGGTTGCACCACAACAGCGGCAAAGCGGGGTTGTTCCCTCCCGAAGCCCCTTCACTCACTTGGATCGAAAACGGACCAGACACCGCTTGTCGCGGCTGCCCCACTCGGGAATGAATAGGGCCGGACCCGCCATCTGGTCCGTGCAACCCCGGCAGAAGGCACATTCCCCGTGCCTTCTGCCTTTCGGTATTTAGACGGATGGACTGCGGTGGTGCCGCCACAAAAAGGCAAGAAAGCCCAACGTGAAGAGCAGATCACCTGCCAAAATAGGCGCAGCGCCCGGAGCCCCCCGACCCTGCAGGACGTCTGGCCCCAAAATCACCAAAATGCCCAATTTGCCGATAATCCCTGCCCAAAGCATCGGCGCAAAACGGTGGGGCTGCCAACTGACCAACGCATAAATCAGCCCAAAGCAACCGACGAGTAGGCTGACAATACGGTCTGAACTGGGCGTTGCCGAAGCCAAGAGCTGCGGCAGCGCGACAAGCAGATTATACACCGCCGCAGCGCGCAGCATCCAGACCCAGCCAGGGGCGATGGGCTTAGCCTCCGCCATATAGGGCTACCTCAATCCCGCTCCCGATCTCCCGCGCCGAGATAGAGCTCGCGGCCATGTTCATCATAAACCTTGCTCATCTGCGCCATGCCAGCTTCCGCTTCTTCCGCTGCGACAAAGCCATCCGCGCTTTGGTTCTGCAATTTGGCAAAATCGCGGACTTCTTGACTGATCCGCATGGAACAGAATTTGGGCCCGCACATCGAGCAGAAATGCGCGGTCTTGGCGCCCTCTGCGGGCAGGGTCTGGTCATGATATTGTTCAGCGGTATCCGGATCGAGGCTAAGGTTAAACTGATCGCGCCAGCGGAACTCAAACCGCGCACGGGACAGAGCGTCATCACGGACCTTGGCCGCTGGGTGGCCCTTGGCCAAATCAGCGGCATGGGCGGCAAGCTTATAGGTAACGACACCCACTTTCACGTCATCGCGATCCGGTAAGCCCAGATGCTCTTTGGGTGTGACATAGCAGAGCATCGCGGTGCCATACCACCCAATCATCGCCGCGCCGATGCCGCTGGTGATATGGTCATAGCCCGGCGCAATATCGGTCGTCAGCGGCCCAAGCGTATAGAAAGGCGCTTCGCCACAGGCAGCAAGTTGCTTGTCCATATTTTCTTTGATCTTGTGCATCGGCACATGGCCGGGCCCTTCGATCATCACCTGAACATCCTGTTCCCAAGCGCGCTTGGTGAGTTCACCCAGTGTATAGAGTTCAGCAAATTGCGCTTCATCATTGGCATCAGCAATCGAGCCAGGACGCAGGCCATCGCCCAGCGAATAGGCGATGTCATAAGCCTTCATGATCTCCGTGATTTCATCGAAATGCTCGTAAAGGAAGCTTTCTTTGTGATGCGCGAGGCACCATTTCGCCATGATTGAGCCGCCGCGCGACACAATGCCCGTCACGCGCTTGGCCGCCAGCGGAACATAAGCCAACCGAACGCCAGCATGGATGGTGAAATAATCCACCCCCTGCTCCGCCTGTTCAATCAGCGTATCGCGGAACACCTCCCATGTCAGATCTTCGGCAACGCCGCCGACTTTTTCGAGCGCCTGATAAATTGGCACAGTCCCAATCGGCACGGGGGAATTGCGTAAGATCCATTCGCGCGTGTCATGGATGTTGCGGCCCGTCGACAGGTCCATCACTGTGTCCGCGCCCCAGCGGATCGCCCAGACCATCTTATCGACTTCAGTCGCAACGTCCGATGCAACAGCTGAATTGCCGATATTGGCATTGATCTTCACCAGAAAATTGCGGCCAATGGCCATTGGCTCGCTTTCCGGGTGGTTGATATTATTGGGGATGATCGCTCGGCCACGCGCAATTTCATCGCGCACAAATTCAGGCGTCACATAATCAGGAATGGCAGCGCCAAAGCTTTCGCCATCACGGATATATTCGCGCAGGCGTTCCCGGCCCAGATTTTCGCGTTCGGCCACATATTCCATTTCCGGCGTGATGATGCCGCGCCGGGCATAGTGCATTTGGGAAACATTCATCCCCGGCTTTGCACGCAACACCTGCTTACGGACATTCGGGAAAGGCGGCACCCCACCTGACCGATCAGGCCCAAGCTGGCCATTATCCTCAGGACGCACTTCGCGCTGGGTAACTTCTTCCACATCACCACGGCTGCGGATCCAATCGCGGCGGATTTCAGGCAAGCCGGCCGCGATATCAATAATGGCATTAGGATCTGTATAGGGGCCCGACGTATCGTAAACGCGCACCGGCGCTTCCCCAGAGCCAGGTGCAAGATGGATTTCGCGCATCGCCACGCGGTGCGGACCAACGTAAATCTTCTTCGATCCACGGATCGGGCCTGTTGTCACACCAATTTCCGTGCGCGCCGAAATATCTGCCACAGCTCGTCTCCTCAAATTCATAGTCGAAGAAAGCGGTTGGCGTGCGCCTGTTGGATCATGGCGCGCTCCGCTCCCTCCGCCGGTGTTAGCCGGATCAGGTTCAGCGGGTCGTGTGGCGCCTACCCACACCTCTCAGCCAAAGCTGGCTCCCCGGGGATGGGCACAAGATAGTCGCTCAGGCCGCAAGAGGAAAGGCCAGGCGGTATAAATCTTTTGTTAGGGCAGCCGTTTTATTGGGGAAAACCGGCAGGAGCCGGTGGAGATGCAACCAAGGATGGGCTTGCGTGAAGGGCATCATGTTCAATCTGTTGGAGGACGTGCTGGGTGAGGCCTATGGGCCGGACGCCTGGGATGACTTGCTCACAGCGACTGGCGCCAGTGGCGTCTATGCTGCTCTTGGCGATTATCCCGATGCCGATTTCTTCAAACTGATTGATACAGCAGGCAGCTTTACCAACCGCGACCGGGAGCAAATGCTGATTGCCTTTGGCGAAGCTGCCTTTGCCCGAATGGCAGACCGTTATCCCGCGATACTGGAGGGGATCTCGGACAGTCGCACCTTTCTTCTTTCCCTCAATCGCATTGTGCAGGCTGAAGTCCGCAAACTTTATGCTGGAGCAGGCTGTCCCCATTTCCGCTTTGCGATTGCGCCGGACATGTTGCGCATTGGCTATAGCTCGCCCCGAAAGCTGTGCGGGCTGGCACAAGGGCTGATCCAAGGCGTGGCGCTTTACTTTGGTGAGGAGGTAGAGGTGACACACCCTGAATGCGCCCACCGAGGCGATGGCGCCTGCCGCATGGAAGTGGTTTGGCCAAGATGAACCGGCTTGCCAGCACTCAAACTTGGCAGGCACGCGACGCAGGACCAGATGCCCGACTTCAGCAAGCACAACGCCAATTGGCGCGCGAGAAGCAGGCCCGTCTCGAAGCCGAAAAATTGGCCGAGCGCGGTTTGCGCGATTTGAGCACCAGTCGGTCACGCATTGAGTTGCTGAACAAGATCGCAATTCTCGCAAATGAAGTTGAAGAGCCGCAAGAAGTGATGCGGCGCGCCATTCGCGATATCTGCACCTCGCTGGGCTACGCCTTTGGCAATGTTCTGGTTCCTGATGCCACAGACCCAAAACTCTTGCGCCCCGCCAATATTTGGCACGCCTCGACCTGCGCCTCTGCCGAAGACTTTATCAAAGCGTCGCAAGAAATCCGGCTTATGCCCCCCGATCCTGGCTTCATCCCAAGGACCATTGGCCTCAAGGGCGTTGACCATGTGCCGATTTGGACACCCGGGATTGACCGCCTTCGCGGCTTTGCACGCGCTGTTCTAGCAAGACAGGCGAGTTTTAAGGCGATGTTGACCGTCCCCATTGTTTCCGGGCGGGAATTGCTGGCCTTGCTGGAATTTTTCTCAATGGATGAGCGAGCACCTGAGCCCGAATTGCTTGATGTGCTGATGCAAGCTGGCTTGCAAATTGGGGGGGTGTTCCGCCGCCGCCAGCAAGCAGACCGGCTCCGCGACAGTGCGCTTAAAGACTCGTTAACTGGCCTGCCCAATCGCGCATCATTTGCGCTGCAAATTGAACAACGCTTTGCCGATTGCCGGCAGATCGGCGCGCCTGCCCCATCACTTATCTTCATTGATTTGGATGGGTTTAAGCTGGTCAACGATACGCTAGGCCATGGCGCAGGCGACCAATTACTGATTGATATGGCGAACAAGCTGCGGGACATTGTGAGCCGAGCCACTGCCAGCGAGCCGGGTGCGCCCGAAGGCGATTATGTTGATCTTGCCCGCCTAGCAGGCGATGAATTCACTTTGATTGTGGATGGGCCTGATCGCACGCGATTAGCCGAGCAATTAGCAGCAGAAATCCATCTGGCGCTGCGTCAACAAAAATGGCTGGAAAGTAGCCCTGTGCGCGTCACAGCCAGCATTGGCGTCGCGCATGATGATGGGCGCTATGACTCGTTTAATGCCATGCTGCGCGATGCTGATTTGGCGATGTATGAGGCCAAATCACGCGGACATGAACGGACCGTGGTATTTGATCAGACAATGCGGGAAAACTTAGAGTCCCGCCTGACAATGGTCAGCGACCTGCGCATGGCGTGCGACAAAGGGGATTTCACCCTTCATTATCAGCCAATTCTAACCCTGCATGAGGAAAAGCTGGTTGGCTTTGAGGCGCTTGTGCGCTGGGAACAGCATGGGAAGCCGGTATCCCCGGCCGTTTTCATTCCGGTGGCGGAAGAAAGTGGCGTCATTGTGCTGCTGGGCCGCTGGGTGCTGCAAGAAGCTTGCCATGCCGCTGTGCGCTGGAACAAAATGCGCCCCGCCACAGATCCGCTCCGCATTAGCATCAACGTATCCCCTCGGCAGTTTCTGCAACCTACTTTTGTTCAGCAGATTCGGGACACTTTGGCCGAAACTGGGTGCGATCCCAGCTGGATTGCGATTGAGATTACAGAAACGGCGGCTGTGATGCAGCCCAATCGTGCTGTCGTTGCCCTTGAAGAACTTCGTGCGCTAAATATCCATGTCGGGCTGGATGATTTTGGCACCGGCTATTCCTCACTCAGTCGATTGCAGGCCATGCCCATAGATACGATTAAAATCGACCAGAGCTTTGTCCGTGTTCAAACGGAACAGCGGTCTGAGTGGACGGTGGTACAGGCCGTATTGGCGCTTGCCCGATCACTCAAACTCAAAGTGGTCGTGGAAGGCGTAGAAACAGAATCTCAGCGGCGCGAACTTATGTCCTTTGGGTGTGAATTTGCCCAAGGCTATCTGTTCAGCAAGCCCTTGACTGAAACTCAGGCAACGGAATTGCTCGCCAGTCCGCCAAACAATAGTTTTCGACATGCGGAGCAAGGCCAGACTGCGGCTGCCTGACGTCACCCTCCCGTCACAGCATATACCGCATCATGATCGGCAGCCTGATATTGCTGCCACTGACGACAAATTGGGCGTTTTTGAACTTGGGCGGGCCCATACCGATTTTTGGATTCTGCGACATACCGAACCCCTCTTTGGGGAGGAAAAGCGCCAAATCCATTCGGTTGTTGCCGTTCTCATCATGGATCAGAGCAATGGCGTAGGTGCCAGGGGGCACATCTTCAAAACGCGCAGTTAAAGTCGCGCTGGCAGGCAAAGCGAGCTTTCGACTGGCCGGATCCTTGCCGCAATCGGGATAGGTCCTGGCATTGCTTGTCAGGCACACAAGCACCTTGCCTCGAGCGTTACGGACTTTGGAAATATCAACTTCAACAGTCGCGCGCTGAGGCTCATTTGCCGCTTGAACGCTCATGGGGAAAAGTGCCGAGCCCAATATCAGTGCCGCAGAGCCGATCCCAAAAACGGAAGTAGAGCCCATAATTCCCCCTATACGCCTGATGGTGTTTTTCATGATGCGTTGCCGTTATCAGCCATTTTCCTAACCGACCATGAACCAGCCAACGGGGAAACATCTCCCACCCCATATGGTTTCCGATGCCCATTATTGTCATAATTGTGAGCACAAGGCCAAGCCCTGCAACATGAATGGGAATGGCAAAGACCAACGCTGGAATGACGATTGCTCCCGTCACAGCTTCCCAAGGATGAAAGCTCATGGCCGCCCAAGCTGTCGGCGGGCGGCTCTCATGATGCACGGCATGGGCAGCGCGAAACAGCCAAGGCTGGTGCATCCATCGATGCGTCCAGTAGAACCAACTGTCATGCAGTAGCAGATATGCAAAGACTGAAACTGGCACATACCATAAGGGATATGCCTCGATGTCCGTATAAACTCGCGTCCAGCCATGGGCCTGCCAGCCCCAAGCGACAATGCCGGCGGGCACGCCATAAATGGCAGCAGAAGCCAGGCTCCACAGCACTTCACGGCGCATTTGCCGCCCCTGTCCAACATATAAGCCGGGATGACGCAACCGGGTTGCCCAGGCAAAGGCCCCGCTCGTCACCAAATAGCGCACGCCGACAATAAGTGTCATTGCAAGGGCAGAACCGAACAGGCTGATCGACGCAGTCATATCTTACCTCTAGCGGATCAGCACGGTGCCGCAAAGGCGCATCAGGCGAAGATTGCCACGCATTGACGCCCAACTAGGATTGGCGCGCCAGAGGCATCCCACATCATCATGGATTGGCCGGAATAGCCATGCTGCACCGCCTCATCACTGGACCGCATGAGAACCCATTGGTCAGGCTGATAGCGACCAGCATCCACCAGATCGACCTGCCATGTCATCGAGCTGATGGCAGCAGGTGCCGAAAAACGCGAGATAGAGGCGGGCGGCAGCGCATCTGCCAAGGCCAGCAAGCTAGTAAGCCCAGCAGGTGCCTGTGGATCACGATGTCGCGCCCAAACCAGCAACTCCCCGGCAGCAGATCCGGTCACAGGCCGTGCCCCGCCAGCCAAACGCATATCGAAATTGGCAGCAAAGGCTGGATAGCGGTCTCCGAAAAAGGGGTCGCACGCCTCAGGCGACGGAACCGAGGGCGCAGCCGCGGCGTCCAGATGGAAGGCCGATGGACGCTCTCCCCCAAAAGCAAAGAGGCAGCGGGTAGCCAGCGCGCCTTCCGCGACAAGATCACAATTGAGATAGCTGACCGACTTTCCCTGGCGCAGGACAGAGGGCCGCAAAACTGCCTCGCCCGTCGCAGGGCCAATAAAGGCAATTTGAGCAGAGCGAAGCGGTGGCAAATCTGGCGCGAATTCCACGCAAGCTGCATGACATAAGGCGGCAGACAATCCACCATATAGCGTCCGGCCCTGCCGCCAATCCTCACTTGCATTGACGGACCATTGCCCCTCGCCTGCAAAACTAAGCCCAGCAAGCAAGTGATGAAACGGCGTCATGCTTTCCCTTTCGCTTTTCGTCCGGGGCCTTTAAAGCGCGGTTGTGGAAAAAGTCACCCTTGATTGCGATATCGCGCTTGCAGGCGGCGGATTATCTGCAGGATTAATCGCCTATGCCGTGTCACAACGGCATCCTGAGCTCGATCTGCGCATCGTTGACCAAAGCGAAAAATTGGGTGGCAACCATGTCTGGTCCTTTTTCGACAGCGATATTGCACCCGAAAATCGTTGGATTGTTGAACCTCTCATTTGCCATCGCTGGCAAGGCTATGACGTCCAGTTCCCGGCACGTAACCGGACCTTAAATGCGGTCTATAACAGCATTGAATCAGAACGATTGGATGAGGTTCTGCGCGCAACTCTGCCCGCAGGGCATATCCTTACCGGAACGATTACGGATCTGAGCCCCACTCAAATTTCGCTTGCTGATGGACGGACGATTTCTGCCCGGTTGGTGATCGACGCGCGCGGGCCGAGTGACCTTTCTGTCCTGCAATCAGGCTGGCAGAAATTTGTTGGCCAAGCCCTCACAATAAAGGGCGGGCATGACTTGCTCCGGCCCATAGTGATGGATGCAACTGTGCCGCAAATTGACGGCTATCGGTTCGTCTATTGCCTGCCCTTTGATGCCGAGACGGTGTTTGTTGAAGATACATATTATAGCGACACGCCCGATTTGGACGTGCCTGCCATCCGGGCACGGATTGCGGACTATGCGCATGCCAAAGGCTGGTCGGTTGCTCAGACGGGCCGGGAAGAAACCGGAGTTCTGCCCGTAATCATTGGCGGCAACTTTAGAGATTATTGGAAATCATCAAATCAAGATATTGAAAAAGCAGGACTTCGCGCCGGGCTATGCCAGCCGGTGACGGGCTATTCCTTGCCCGATGCGGTCCGCCTGGCCGCCCGTTTTGCCGCCAACCCGCAGCCCAAGCCGGGCATGACATTTGAGTATGCTGAACAGGTTTGGCGCGCGCGCGGCTTTTACCGGATGCTTGATGCAATGTTGTTCCGTGCCGCAGAGCCCCAAGAGCGATATCGGATCCTTCAGCGCTTCTACGGACTTTCGGAGGGGTTGATTGCGCGCTTCTATGCAGGGCATTCGACCTGGGCCGACAAGCTGCGCGTGCTGGCCGGCAAGCCCCCCGTGCCGATTGGGCGCGCCGTCCGGGCAATATTGGAGAAAAGACAGTGAAAACGGCAATCGTGATTGGCGCAGGCTTTGGTGGCCTCGCTTTGGCTATTCGCCTGCAATCTGCAGGCATCCAGACCGTGATTGTCGAAGCGCGCGACAAGCCAGGTGGCCGTGCGTATCACTGGAATGAAAAGGGCTTCATCTTTGATGCAGGCCCCACTGTCATCACTGACCCGCCTTGCCTTGAAGAGCTATGGGCGCTGTCTGGTCAAAACATCTCTCGCGATGTGGATTTGCTGCCGGTTAAGCCCTTTTACCGGCTTCACTGGCCCGATGGCACAACCTATGATTATGCCAATGATGAAGAGGCGTTGCGCGCCGAAATCCGCAAAATCGCGCCGGATGATCTGGCCGGATATGAGGGCTTTCAGGAATATTCAAAAGGCGTGGAACGCGAAGGCTATCAAAAGCTAGGTGCAGTTGCGTTTCTGAACATAACCTCCATGTTGAAGGCAGCACCTGCGCTGGCGCGTTATCAGGCGTGGCGGTCAGTTTATTCTATCGCCTCATCTTATGTGAAGAATGAAAAGCTGCGCCAAGCGCTATCGTTTCAAACCTTACTCGTCGGCGGGAATCCAATGACGACCAGTTCCATCTACGCCCTCATCCATACCATTGAGAAGCGCGGCGGCGTGTGGTTTGCCAAGGGCGGCACCAACAAGCTGGTCAGCGGCATGGTGTCTCTATTTGAGCGGTTGGGCGGCACGCTGCGCCTTAATGATCCAGTTGAAGAAATTGAGACTGATGGCAACCGCGCAACTGCGGTGCGCACCAAGAGCGGCTGGCGGCAGGAAGCAGATGCCATCGCCTCCAATGGTGATTTGATGCACAATTACCGAGACTTGCTTCGCAATCATCCGCGCGGGGCAAAGCAAGCGCGATCGTTGAAGCGCAAGCGTTGGTCCCCCTCGCTGTTCGTCGTTCATTTTGGGCTGAAAGGGAGTTTCCCAGAAATCCCGCACCACATGATCTTGTTCGGCCCGCGCTATAAAGGGCTGTTGGATGATATCTATAAGAATGGTCGCGTGCCCGATGATTTCTCGCTCTATCTGCATCACCCCAGCGTGACGGATCCCAATATGGCACCCAAGGGCCATTCCACATTCTATGTCCTCGCACCTGTTGCGCATCTGGGCAAAGCCCAAGCAGATTGGGACGGTGAATTTGGTGAGAAATTTAAACAATCAATCTTAGAAGAAGTTTCTAAACGATTGATTCCAGACCTAAAAGATCGCCTCGTCACCAGCTTCCATTATGCCCCGACAGATTTTGGGCGGGATTTGAATGCCCATTTGGGCAGCGCCTTCAGCTTGGAACCCGTGCTGTGGCAGAGCGCCTATTTCCGTGCGCACAACCGCGATGATGTGATCCCCAATCTCTATTTCGTGGGCGCAGGCACGCATCCGGGGGCTGGCATTCCGGGCGTGGTGGGCAGTGCAAAGGCGACGGCGGCGCTGATGCTGGAAGATCTTGCCTGACGCGCGACTTGCGGTCTGCGTCAGAGCGAGGCATGGGGCGGGCAATGAAACGCATTGCAGTCTATTGCGGATCAGCAACGCCCGCTGACCCCTTTTATATCGAAACCGCACAGCTGGTGGGCCGCACACTGGCTGCCCGCGGCATTGGACTTGTTTACGGCGGCGGCAAGCTGGGCCTGATGGGTGCGGTGGCCAACGCCGTGCTGGAGGCTGGCGGCGAGGTAATTGGCGTGATCCCCGAGGCACTGGTTGGCAGCGAAGTCGCGCATACAGGCTGCACCGAATTGCACGTGGTGCCAGGGATGCATGAGCGCAAACGGATGTTTACCGATTTGTCTGATGGGTTCTTGACCATCCCGGGTGGCGTCGGAACAATGGATGAATTGTGGGAGGCGATCAGCTGGGCGCAATTGGGCTATCACCAAAAGCCCGTTGGCCTGCTCAACGCCGCAGGCTTTTACGACAAGCTGCTCGAATTTAACGCACATATGGTGTCAGTTGGCTTTATCCGCGCGCAGCACAAAGATATCCTGATCGCCGACAACGATCTCGATCACCTGCTGCAACGCATGGCGACATATAAGCCCCATCAAACAATCTTTGCCATGAAGGCGAAAGACCTCTGAGCCGGCAGCTGGCAGATCGGGCCGTCCTTGTCGCCCATGCGCGCGACAGCATAGCCTTGGGCTCCAAATCCTTTGCACTCGCGTCGAAGCTATTTGATCCTGTTACGCGGGAACGCGCGTGGCTGCTCTATAGCTGGTGCCGCGCCTGCGACGATATTGCCGATGGGCAAGATCATGGCGGGGCTTTGCGCCGGGTCGATAATCCCGAAGAACGTCTAGCCTATCTGCGCGACATGACCGAACGCGCCTTGGCAGGTGACGTGACGGGCGTGCCCGCCTTTGATGCGCTTGGGCTAGTGGTGGCGGAATGTAACATTCCGCACCAATGGCCGCGTGATCTGATTCAAGGCTTTGCGATGGATGCGGCAGGCTTTTCCCCGCGCAACGAAACGGACTTGCTGACCTATTGCTATCATGTTGCAGGCGTTGTCGGCCTGATGATGGCCTGCCTAATGGGCGTTCGCGCTGATGACACGGACACTTTGGGCCGCGCCAATGATCTCGGGCTGGCGTTCCAGCTCGCCAATATCGCGCGCGATGTGAGTGAGGATGCCGACGCCGGACGTTGTTACATCCCAATGGATTGGCTTGCTGAAGCTGATATTGCACCCGGCGAGCATATGAAAACCCATTCTCGCCCGGCAATGGCGAAAATTGCAGAACGCATGGCCCATATGGCAGCAGGCTATGAAGCAAGCGCACGTATTGGTGCCCGCCGCCTGCCCTTTCGCTGCCGCTGGGCGGTGCTGGCCGCTGCTGGCATTTATGGCGATATCGCCCGTGAAGTTGCTCGGCGAGGCGCATCGGCATGGGACCACCGCGTTGTAACATCCAAAGCAGCGAAGGCCGTCTGGGTCGCCCGAGCACTGGCTCAGGCCCTGTAATCGCTTTTTCCGCCCCTCAACTTTTGGGTCTTTGCTATGTCATGATGCAGGCGGTATAGCGGCATCCATGTCTTCAATACGCCCTTGGCGCGAGATTGCGCGCCGCAAGTCCCGTCAGATTATGGTTGGCAGCGTGCCCGTGGGTGGCGATGCCCCGATCAGCGTCCAGACAATGACCAACACCCTCACGTCAGACGCCAAGGCGACGATTGACCAAATCCGTCGCTGCGAAGAGGCGGGCGTGGACATTATTCGGGTTTCTTGCCCCGATGTGGAGTCGACTGCGGCGCTGAAGCAAATTGTGCGCGCGGCACGTGTACCTGTCGTTGCCGATATTCATTTCCATTATAAGCGGGCCTTAGAAGCGGCAGATGCGGGCGCCGCCTGTTTGCGCATTAACCCCGGAAATATTGGCTCTGCTGAGCGGGTGAATGAAGTCGTCAACGCTGCAAAAGCGAATGGGTGCGCAATCCGCATTGGCGTAAATGCGGGCAGCCTCGAAAAGGATTTGCTCGAAAAATATGGCGAGCCCTGCCCCGAAGCACTGGTGGAATCGGCACTGGACCATATCAAGCTGCTGCAAGACCGGGATTTTCATCAGTTCAAGGTCGCGGTGAAAGCGTCTGACGTTTTCCTAGCTGTGTCCGCCTATATGGGCCTTGCGGAAGCCGTGGATTGCCCGTTGCATCTGGGCATTACCGAAGCCGGCGGACTGATTGGCGGCACAGTCAAATCCGCCATTGGCATTGGCAATCTGCTCTGGGCAGGCATTGGCGATACTATCCGCGTCTCTCTCTCGGCTGAGCCGGAAGAGGAAGTGCGTGTTGGCTATGAAATTCTAAAGGCGCTGGGTCTACGCACGCGGGGCGTCCGCGTTGTCTCTTGCCCCAGTTGTGCACGGCAGGGCTTTGATGTCATCCGCACCGTCCAAAAGCTGGAAGACGCACTCCAGCATATCAAAACGCCGATGTCGCTTTCGGTCCTTGGCTGTGTGGTCAATGGCCCGGGTGAAGCGCGTGAGACGGATATTGGCATTACCGGCGGCGGCAATGGCAAGCATATGGTCTATCTGTCCGGCGTGACCGATCATCATGTCGAAGATGCCGATATGATTGGCCATATTGTGAAGCTGGTGGAGGCCAAGGCGGCAGAAATTGACGCTGGCACATCCGTCAGCATGGATACAGTGCACGGGCGCGGAGCATGAGCCTTTCTACACGCGTTGCAACCCGCGATGATCTGCCGCTGATCGCCCAATTCATCCGCGCATTAGCGGATTATGAAAAACTGCTCCACGAGGTGCGTTTTGATGAGGCTGTGCTCGCCGACAAACTCTTTGGCGCGCGGCCCTATGCCGAAGTGCTGATTGGCGAAATTGATGGCGCCCCCCAAGGCTTTGCCCTGTTCTTCCACAATTTCTCAACCTTTGAGGGCAAGCCAGGCATTTATCTGGAAGATTTGTTCGTCACCCCAGAAGCACGCGGAAGCGGGCTGGGTACGGCCCTACTCGCGCGACTGGCGCAGCTGGCCGTCGAGCGGGATTGTGCGCGGCTGGAATGGTCTGTCCTCGATTGGAATGAGCCCTCAATTGGCTTTTACAAAGCCTTGGGCGCCAAACCGATGGATGAGTGGACCGTCTTCCGGCTGGATGGCGCGGCACTGACAGGGTTAGCCGCGCGCGCTTGAACCCAAGCCAGACGACCCCATTTATGCCCCATGCCAGCGGCAACACCCCGCTGAAGTGAGATAAAACATGATTGATGTTCGCCCCTTTGCCAGCCTTGGCCATGCCAATCATGGCTGGTTGAATGCCCGGCATCATTTTTCCTTTGCCAATTATTATGATCCAGCCCGCATGGGCTGGGGCGCAATCCGCGTGTGGAATGATGACCAAATTGCCCCGGAAACGGGTTTTCCGCCACATGGCCATGTCGATATGGAAATCATCACCTATGTCCGCACCGGCGCAATCAGCCATCGCGACAGTCTGGGCAATGCCGGGCGCACGCCGGGCGGCGATGTGCAAGTGATGAGCGCCGGCACGGGCATTCAACACGCAGAATATAATCTGGAAAGCGAAGAAACGACGCTTTTCCAAATCTGGGTCTTGCCTGACGCCCAAGGTGGCGCGCCATCCTGGGGGCAACGCGCCTTTCCCAAGGGCGATCGTGCGGGCCAGTGGGTGACATTGGCCAGCGGCCAAGGGGAAGGCGATGCCCTGCCCATTCGCGCCGATGCCCGCGTGCTGGGCGCGACGCTGAAGGCGGGCGAGAGCCTAACGCTTGAGGCAGACCCTGCCCGCCATATTTACCTTGTGCCTGCAACTGGCGCGATCACCGTTAATGGCATTGCCGCCCAAGCCCGAGATGGCATAGCAATTACGGGCGAGACTGACCTGACCATTCACGCGTTAGACGAGGCTGAGCTGGTGCTCGTCGAGGCCCGCTGACCCAGAAATCACCCCGTCCGGTAATCGGCAATAATATCCCCACAGGCGCGAAGTTCTTCTTCATGGCTGACTTCGCGCCAGCTTTCGGCAAGCGCTTCGGCTTCCCATTGCTGCATTGCTGGGTGGGCGAGAATATGGTCCACCCACGCCTGCCCTGAAGCGCCAACGTCCAGCCCATAGGTCCGCACCCGATAGGCAACAGGCGCGAAAAAGGCATCTGCCGCGCTAAATTGGGGCCCTGCCAGATAAGGCCCGCCAAAGCGCGACAGGCCTTCTGCCCAAAGTTCAGTGATCCGCGCGACATTGGCCTTCAAGGCATCTGACATGGGCTTGGGCCGAACCCGCACGCCGACATTCATCGTGCAATCATTGCGCAAGGCGGAAAAGCCTGAATGCATTTCTACCACCGCGCATTGCGCCCATGCCCGGGCCTCTGCATCTTGCGGCCAAACCGCGTCGTGCCGATCTGCCAGATAGAGCGTGATGCCAAGGCTATCGTAAATCGTCCGCCCCTCATGCTGCAACACTGGCACTTGACCCGTGGGCGAAAAGGCGCGGAAATCCGCATAATTATTGGGCTTGAGGAACGGCTCTAACCGATCTTCAAACGAAAGGCCCAAGGCCTTCATCAACAGCCAAGGCCTGAGGCTCCAGCTCGAATAATTCCGGTTGGCGGTAATCAGCGTATAGGTCACTTACCCCTCCAGCCCAATGGGACGATCCAAATCGGCTTCAATATAGCGCGCGGCTCGCCAGTAATGAAAGGCGGCCCAGACATAGAGGACCGCGGCAGTCGCAATGGCCAGCGCCAGCCCTTCGCCATTATTGCCAGTTAAGCCAGTATAATGATCACTCATCGCGCCAATCAATACGGGGCCTAGCCCGCCGCCGACCAGCGAGTAGATAAGGTTGCCAAAGGCAGAGCCTGTAGCGCGCATCCGGGGATGCAGCATATTTTGAAACGTCCCAAAAGTCGGCCCAAAATAGCTATATTGAAACAAGGCCGCCAAACCGACCAGAGCAATGGCATAAGCCGCATTGGTCTGTGCCATCGCCAAGAGCAGCAACGGCACGGCGATGACGAAGCACATGGCGGGCAGCAGCGCATAGCCCCGGCGATTTGTTCTGGCCCAGCGATCCACCAACAGACCTGACCCAATAATGCTGATCGAGGCAGGCAGTGCCGCGACAAAGCCCGACACCAGCCCTGCTTCCAACAGCGAAAAGCCAAATCGCCGCATGAAATAAGAAGCAATAAAGGCATTAATTCCATAACCAATCAGCGCCGCAATGGCCGAACCCGCCAACATATGCCGCATTGTCGGCCAAGTGAGGTAGCGCGCAATAACGGCCTTCATGGGCGGGACAGGATCATCCACGGACACATCATCAAATTGCCCGCGTACTGGCTCTGCCACATAAATATGGACCAGCCCGGCCAAGATAATCCCCGGCACAGCCGCTGCAAACAGCGCCATTTGCCAGCCATAGGCTTGGGAAATCAGCGACCCGCCTGCTGCCCCAATAAAGGCGCCTAAAGGCGGGGCCAAATGCAGCGTTGCAAGCGCTGAGGCCCGCTTTTGTGGCGGAAAATAATCTGACACCAAAGAATTGGTTGAGGGCAGGCCAACCGCCTCCCCCACCCCCACACTCATCCGCGAGACGAGCAACTGAGTAAAGCTGCTTGCCAAGCCTGTGGCCGCTGTCGCCAGTGACCAGAAGAAGGTGCCAATGGCCACCAGCGTTAAGCGCCGAACCCGCTCTGCCAACCGCGCGACAAACAGACCCAGCATGACATTGAGCACTGCAAAAGCAAGGCCATTGACGAGGCCAATTTGCACATCACTCAGGCCAAAATCGGCTTTGATCGGCTCAACCAGCACATTCATAATGATGCGATCAACAAAGCCAATCACGGCAATCGCCGTGAGCAGCGTCAGGGCCAGCACAGGGGAGGCGCGGCGGCGCCATTTTATATCGGGCAAATCACTCTCCGGTTTTTTGCCCTTGTGACGTGCCGGGGCCGCCTGTGGCAAGCCCCGACCTATCAATCAGACAAGATAATGCGCTGTCGTCTTCGCCCGCACCTCATCCGCCGTCACGCCGGTTGCCATTTCCATCAGCTTGAAGGGCGATTGATGGTCTGGCCGCTGGAACACCGCCAAGTCCGTAATGATCATGTCGACCACATTCTTGCCCGTCAGCGGCAGCGTGCAGGCCGGAATGAATTTGGGGCTGCCATCCTTGGCATTATGCTCCATCACCACGATGATCTTTTTGACACCGGCCACGAGATCCATCGCGCCGCCCATGCCCTTGATCATCTTGCCGGGGATCATCCAATTGGCAATGTCGCCGCCTTCGGAAATCTCCATCGCGCCCAGCACAGTCAAATCAATATGCCCGCCGCGGATCATCGCGAAGCTCTGCGCGCTATCAAAATAGGCGCTTTGCGGCAGTTCACTAATCGTCTGCTTACCGGCATTGATCAGATCGGCATCTTCCTCGCCCTCATAAGGGAAAGGCCCAATGCCGAGCATGCCATTTTCGCTTTGCAGCGTGACAGTAATGTCCTTGGGCACATGGTTGGCAACCAGCGTGGGGATGCCAATGCCAAGGTTTACATAAAAGCCGTCTTGCAGTTCCTTGGCCGCGCGCGCGGCCATTTCGTCCCGAGTCCAGCTCATAAGGCGGCCTCCTTCTGGCGGGTGGTTCGGAACTCAATCTTCTTATCATAAGGCGCACCCAATATGAGGCGCTGCACATAAACGCCGGGCAGATGAATGCTATCCGGATCAAGGCTGCCCACTGGCACAATTTCTTCCACTTCCACCACGCAGATTTTGCCACAAGTGGCAGCAGGAAAATTGAAATTGCGGGCAGTTTTGCGGAACACCAGATTGCCGCTTTCATCCGCCTTCCACGCCTTCACAATTGCCAAATCAGCAAAAATCCCGCGTTCCAAGATGTAATCCTGCCCGTCGAAACTCTTCACCTCTTTGCCCTCGGCCACTGCGGTGCCAACGCCCGTCTTGGTGTAAAAACCGGGAATGCCAGCACCCCCTGCCCGCATCCGCTCTGCCAGCGTGCCTTGGGGGCAGAATTCCACCTCCAGCTCCCCGGCCAGATATTGCCGTTCAAATTCCTTATTCTCACCCACATAAGACGAGATCATCTTCTTAATCTGCCGCGTGCGCAGCAGCTTACCCAGCCCCTCGCCATCAATGCCTGCATTGTTGGAGGCGACCGTCAGGCCCTTCACCCCACTCTCGACAATCGCGTCAATCAGCCGCTCGGGAATGCCGCACAGGCCAAAGCCGCCCGCCGCAATCAATAGATCATCGCGCAACACGCCCGAAAGAGCCGCCGCAGCGCTGGGATATAACTTGTTCATGGTGGACGAGTCTCCTTACCCCGCCACCATAGCAATGCTGCACTGCAGCGCAACTTGACCTGTATCAAGCAATTGGCGCGTTAAAGAGCGATCCGATAAAGGCAGTGGCCGCCATGGCAAAGGCACCCCAGAAGCTGACGCGGATAACGGCTTTCAGCACGGGTGCGCCGCCCAGTTTTGCGCCTGTGGCGCCCAAGGCAGCGAGGAAGGCAAGCGAGCCGCCCGCAATCCAGATTTCCATGCCCTGGCTTGGGGCGAGCCAAGCCGTCATCAGCGGCAGCGCAGCTCCCACCGAAAACGCCAGTGCCGAGGCCCAAGCGGCTTGCAGGGGCCGTGCAGCCATTTCCTCCGTCAGCCCCAATTCATCGCGCAGATGCGCCTTCACGGCATCTTTGGCCATCAACTGATCAGCCACTTGTTCTGCCAATGCGCGATCAAGCCCGCGGGATTGGTAAATGGCTGTCAGCTCCTCCCCCTCAAAAGCGGGGTTGGTGGCAAGCTCTGCCTTTTCTTTGGCAATATCGGCGCTTTCGGCATCGGCCTGACTGCTGACCGAAACATATTCCCCCGCCGCCATCGACATGGCCCCGGCGACCAGCCCGGCCGTGCCTGTCATCAACACAGCCGAGGGGCTGGCCCCAGCGGCTGCCACACCAATCACCAGGCTGGAAGTGGAGACAATGCCATCATTCGCCCCCAGCACAGCAGCGCGCAGCCAGCCAATCCGATCAAGCAGATGATGTTCGGTGTGGATGCGCGCCATATGTTTTGACTAGTCCGGCTATGCCTCTTTGACAATTGCTTTGAGTTAATCATCAGCAAAGCGCAGTTGACACCCGACACTGACAAAGATCAAATACAGTTTGAATTTGATTCGGACACTATCGAGTGAGTCGCGTAAAGGAGATTGTATGTAAATATCATATACCTCTGATGTGTTTTCACCATATTCGACTATTCGTGAACTCACTGCTGAAGAGTTGGACTGGGTCAGCGGCGGCAAATATAGCTGGGGTGGCTTTGGGGGCGCTGTTGGCCGGGGCATTGTTGCCGGAGGCGTAAGTGGCGCAGCCGTAGGCTGGGTTTTTGGCCCGGGTGTTTGGGCGGGCGCAGGTGCTGGCGCATTGGGCGGCGGAATTTATAACGCCGTTGATTATTTAATCGACAATTACGATTGAACGGCACCGCATTCGCGCGCCTGCCGGCCGAAAAAGGAAATGAGATCAATGCAAGTAGATCGGTCCAAGCTCCTCAAAGCAGCTTTCATATTCCTTTTTCTCGTCGTAATTTCGCTTCTCATTCCGCGAGAGACGGGTTTGCGAGCCCCGTTTGTCGTTGGCGGGTTTATCGTCGGCATTTTATCCGTGTTCAGGCGAACAAAAGCCTGATCACCCGCCCCTCACGTCATACCTTCCGGCTCCATCCCACGCGTTAATATTCCAGCTTTAGGCCGGGGCGTTTCCACCGCGTTTTCGCCAATCGGCCCGTGCCCGAGAGGCAAATCCATGCGTCCATCATATCTTCCCCGCCAAAGCAGATATTGGTGGTGAAGATATCATCGGTCGCCACGAATTCGACCAGCTCTCCCTCTGGCGAAATGACGGAAATGCCGCATTCCCCAATGGTGGCAACGCAGATATTGCCGCTGGCTTCCATCGCCAGACTGTAAAAGAATTTATAGCCCGCCGGGCGATAAATGGGGATGCCGGGGCCGCCGGGGCCGGCCGCATCATCCACCTTGCCGGGGGCAATGATGTTAAACGCCATCAACCGGCAGGTATAGGTTTCCGCCGCGTAAAGTCGCTTGCCATCGGGCGAGAGGCCAACGCCATTGGGGTTGTTTGATGGGAAGATAACTTCTTCCAAATGGCTGCCATCGGTCTTGCCATAGAAAATGCCGACAATGTCGTGGCAGCGGGCCGCGTAATCCACCTTGCCATGATCGGTGAACCAGAAGCCGCCATGGCTATCAAACACAATATCATTGGGCCCGCGCAGCGTGCAGCCAAAATCGCCCGATTTGTAGAGAACTTCGACTTCGCCCGTGTCGATATCAATGCGTTCAATCCGTCCGCCCGAATAGTCACTGGCAATGCCATGCGGCGCGCGCATCCCGTTCGCCTCATTCCAGTTAAAGCCGCCATTATTGGTGCAATAGAGCTTACCATCCGGCCCCAGTGCGAGGCCATTGGGGCCGCCGCCGGGCCGCGCCACCACCTCTTTCCGGCCATCGGGAAAGACGCGCGTGATCTGGCCGTTGGCAATTTCGGTTAGGATGATGCTGCCATCGGGCATGGCGACAGGGCCTTCCGGAAAGGCCAGACCTTCAGCGACGATTTTCATGCGCATACTCTCCCTTTTTTTTCGTTGGACTGAAATCTGGCACTCAAGCCGCGCAAAGGGAAGCGCAAATCGCGCGACGGCTTGCGTCCGCCCCCACTGGCGGGCATGGCGGGCCTATGACGATCCGTTCGCTTTTCGTGACGCCTTTTTATGAAGGGCAGTTGGAGGATCCGGCCCTTATCGAAGAGCTGGAGCATAGCTGCTATGCGTTGGCCGAGGATGATGTCGCGGGGCAGACTTGGTCCAAAGACCATGGCTATAAGGGCTATACCTCCTATGCCTCGCTCAACGATCTGCCGATCCGCGACCCTGCCTTTGAAGATTTGAGGCGGCTGCTGGATAAGCATGTGCGCGCCTTTGCCAAGGCGTGTCATTTTGATTTGGGGCGCAAGCCCAAGCTGGATAGCTTGTGGGTCAATATCTTAAAGCCCGGCGGCACACATTCAGGCCATATCCACCCGCACAGCATCATTTCTGGCACCTGCTATATCTCCGTCCCCAAAGGCTCTGGCGCGTTGAAGCTGGAAGACCCGCGGCTGGCGCGAATGATGGCGGCCCCGGCCCGTGCGACGGATGCGCCCGAAGAGTTTCAACCCTTTATCTATGCCGAACCCAAGCCCGGCACGATTTTCCTATGGGAGAGCTGGCTGACGCATGAAGTGACGCCCAGCAAAGCTAAAACAGATCGCATCTCGATAAGCTTCAATTACCGCTGAGGATGCGGTAAGCCTGTGCGCATGACACAGACTTATGACGCAGAGCTGAAGCTTTTCATCAATGGCAGTTGGCGCACCGGCGAAGGCCGCGATGCGCATGCCGTGCTCAACCCCGCAACTGGCAATGCCATTGCCGAACTTCCGCTCGCCAGCGCAGCGGATTTGGATGAGGCGCTGGACGCCTCGGCCAAAGGCTTTGCGGCGTGGCGCCAGATGGATGTTGAGGCGCGCGGGGCGATCCTCCGCAAGGCGGCGAGCCTGATCCGCGAGCGGACCGAGCATATCGCGCTGCTGCTGACAACTGAACAGGGCAAGCCGCTGGTCGAAGCGCGTGGCGAAGTGGCCTCATCGGCGGCTCTGTTTGATTATTATGCGGAAGAAGCCAAGCGCGCTTATGGCCGCGTGCTGGTGCGGCCCAGCGGCCAGCGATCCATTGTCATCAAACAACCCGTTGGCCCAACGGCAACGTTCACGCCGTGGAATTTCCCGGTTTATCTGATGGCGAAAAAGCTTGCAGCGGCATTGGCCGCAGGCTGTTCCGTCATTGCCAAGCCGCCTGAAGAAACGCCGGGCTGCACCTCTGCCTTGATGCGCTGCCTGAGTGATGCGGGTGTGCCTGCCGATGTCGCGCAGCTGGTCTATGGCGTGCCAGATAGCGTAAGCCGCCATTTGATTGCCTCACCCATTATCCGCAAAGTCAGCTTCACAGGCTCCATCCCCGTCGGCAAACATTTGATGCGGCTGGCAGCGGATGGCGTGAAGCGGATCACCATGGAATTGGGCGGCCATGCCCCCGTTCTCATTTTTGACGATTGTGATCTGGACAAGACACTCGACATGGTTGTCCCGCAGAAATTCCGCAATGCCGGGCAGGTCTGCGTCTCGCCCACACGCTTTTACGTGCAGCGCGGCATTTATGACCGCTTTGTGGAAGGTTTTGCCGCGCGGACGCAGCAGGTGGTGGTCGGTAACGGGATGGATGCCACGACCAAGATGGGCCCGCTGGCCAATGCGCGCCGCCCAGATGCGATTGACGCACTGGTCGAAGATGCACGAGCCAAGGGCGCGCGCGTCCTGGCCGGTGGCGCGCGCGGCAATCAGGGCTTTTTCTATCAGCCCACAGTGCTGGCTGACGTGCCGCTGGAGGCCAATGTCATGTCGAATGAGCCCTTTGGCCCCGTCGCCCTGATGCGGCCCTTTGACAGCTTTGATGAGGCGATCGACCAAGCCAACCGCCTGCCTTATGGTTTGGCTGCCTTCGCCTTTACCGAAAATGGCCGGCAGGCAAATCTGCTGGGCGATGCGCTGGAAAGCGGGATGGTGGGCATTAACAGCTTTGGCATTTCCGTGCCCGATGCGCCTTTTGGCGGCATTAAAGAATCGGGCTTTGGAAGCGAAGGCGGGCCGGAAGGCTTGGACAGCTATCTCGTGACCAAAGCGATCCACCAAGCATGAACCAAGGCGGCCCCATAAGCCGCGCATTATGGCTGGGGCTGGGCATGGCCTCCGTTGGGCTGGGAGTGATTGGCGCTTTTCTGCCAATCCTTCCAACAGTTCCCTTCATGATCCTAGCCGCCTTTGCCTTTTCACGCAGCAACCCGGCATGGGAGGCAAAGCTGCTCAATCACCCGCGCTATGGGGCTTCCCTGCGCGCGTGGCGGGAAAAGGGGATTATCAGCCGCACAGGCAAACAAGCAGCAACGGGGGCCTTTGCAGTGAGCATTGTCATTGGCTTTCTCTTCCTCTCGCTGCCTTGGTCGCTCATCCCACCCGGCGTGGCGCTCCTCTGCCTCAGTTGGATTTGGACACGGCCAGAGGCGTGAGCCTTTTCTCCTGAAACAGCCTCGCCTAAGGACAGGGCATGACACAGACACAGTTGCGCACAGGTGGCCAAATTCTGGTGGATCAGCTTGTGATCCAAGGCGTTGATCGCCTGTTCTCCGTGCCGGGGGAGAGCTTTCTGGCTGTCCTCGATGCGCTGCATGATCGGCCTAAAATCCAAAACATCGTTTGCCGACAAGAAGGTGGCGTGACTTTCATGGCCTGTGCCGATGGCGCGCTGACCGGGCGGCCGGGCATTGCCTTTGTGACGCGCGGCCCGGGGGCAACCAATGCCGCCATTGGTGTTCATGTCGCGATGCAAGACTCACAGCCGATGATCCTGCTCATTGGCGATGTGGATCGGGGGATGAAGGACCGCGAAGGCTTTCAGGAAGTGGACTTTACTGCGATGTTCACGCCGCTTGCCAAATGGGCCGTGCGAATTGATGAAGCAGCGCGTATTCCCGAATATGTGGCCCGTGCCTTTACAGTTGCGATGTCGGGCCGCCCCGGCCCGGTCGTCATTGCGCTGCCCGAAGATATGCTGTGCGAACTGGCAGAGGCGACGGACCGGCCGCGCGTCGAACGCATTGCCCAAGCGCCAGAGCCCACACAGATGGCGGCGCTGGCCACGCATCTGACAGCCGCAAAGAACCCAGTCGCCATTATTGGCGGGGCGGGCTGGACGCCTGAGGCGGCACAGGCGATGCAGAATTTTGCCGAAGGCTGGGGCATTCCGGTTGCTTCGGCCTTTCGTCGTCAGGATGCCATGGCCAATGACTCCGCCGTTTGGGCGGGCAATTTGGGCTATGGCCCCAACCCTAAGCTCGTCGCGCGGATCAAATCGGCAGACCTTGTGCTGGCGATTGGCGCACGATTAGGCGAAGCGACGACTGATGGCTATACGCTGATCACCCCGGATCATCCGGGCCAGGCGCTGATCCATGTTCACCCTGACCCCAATGAGCTGAACCGCGTCTATAAAGCCGATCTGGCGATCTGCGCGGATATGACGCGCTTTACACAGGCGGCTGCCGCCTTGCCTGCCCCTGCCTCGCCCTCCCCCACTGGGGCGGAGGCGCATCAGGACTGGCTGGTGTGGAACACCCCTGTCCCGTTTGAGACAAAGCTGGACCTTGGCCAATGCGTGGCGACGATGCGCGATGCGCTGCCGGCGGATAGCATCCTGTGCAATGGCGCGGGCAATTTCTCAGGCTGGTGGCATCGTTATTGGCCCTATGGCGGGCCGGGGACGCAATTGGCGCCAACGGCGGGTGCCATGGGCTATGGCCCGCCTGCCGCTGTTGCGGCCGCCCTGCGTTGCCCCGACAAGATGGTCGTCGCCCTGGCAGGCGATGGCGATTTTATGATGAATGGGCAAGAACTCGCCACCGCGATGCACTATAGCTGCAATATGCTGGTGCTGGTGGTGGACAATGGCGTGTACGGCACCATCCGCATGCATCAGGAGCGCGAATATCCGACGCGTGTTTCCGGAACGGGGCTGTTCAACCCCGATTTTGCCGCTTTGGCGCGCGCCTATGGCGGCTGGGCGGCGACTGTGGACACCACTGATCAATTTGCTCCCGCACTGGCCGAGGCCATGCAGCATCAAGGCCTGCGTCTGCTGCATCTGAAAACCGAGGCAGAGCGGATTAGTGTGGGGACGACCATTTCCGCGCTGCGGGGGCGTTAATCCCCCGCGCGTTTGGCCGTCTTCATGCTTTCGCGCGTGATGGGATAGCCCAGGCCTTCGGGAATACAGAGGAAGATATTCTCCCCATCCTTCTCCACCCATGGCGTCACTGTTTCTACGGGCACCGTCTCGGCATGGGCGCGGGCTTCTTCAAAAGTGTTGAACAGGGCCAGCCGTTCCAAATTGCGGTGCGTGGGGAAGATGACGTGGACATCACCCCGCAAGGCCGCCTCGATTGTTGCTTGTGCGCTGTCCCAAAAGGTGCGGACGTTTTCCGTCGCATCGACAATGGCTTCGGGCAGATCATCAGGCGCGCGGGCAATGTAAAAGCGCGTGTCAAACACGCGCGTTTCCTTAAAATTGGGCCGCCAGCGCGCAAAGGGGATCAGCGCCTCCAAATCTAGGGCCAAATCTGCTGCATCGAGAAGCGCACTGAATTTTTCACGCGCGTGGAGTGCCTTGCGTGCCTCTTCCAACCAGCCCGAGGGCGGCGCAGAGGTGAGCCCCACAGGCACGCCGCTTTCTTCAATTGTCTCGCGAATGGCGGCAATGCGGGCCGCAGCACATTCTGCCTCAATATGGCTGTGGCGGCTGGCCAAGTGATGATCATCTGCATCGACACGCCCGCCGGGAAACACAATTGCCCCACCGGCAAACACCATGCCTTTGGACCGTTCCACCAGCAGCAATTCAGGCGGGCCATCAGCGCGTTCGCGAAACAAGACCAAAGTGGCCGCGGGAATTGCGGGAATCGTCTCTCCGGCTTCAGCCATATCAATATTCACTGCCGCACCACTCCCTTTATCCGCAATCGCTTGGTATGCCTGTCTTGAACCAGCCAGCGCCAGCGGGCAAGCCGGAAGCGCGCGCAAGGGAGAGACAAAAGCGATGGACATCATCCCCATGCTGGGCATTGCCGCAAGCCTAAGCCTGTTGGCGGGTTGGCGGCTTTATCTATGCGTGTTTGCCACGGGCCTTGCCATGCACTTTGGGATGATTGAGGCGCCACGCCATGCGGCGGGCTTGCAGATTTTGGCGCATCCTTGGGTGCTTGGGATAGCGGGCCTTGGCCTTATGCTGGAATTTTTTGCCGATAAGGTCGCGTGGTTCGATTCGCTATGGGATGTGGTGCACGACCTTGTCCGGCCGATTGGCGGCGCGCTGTTGGCGCTCGCCATTATTGATCCGTCGCAGCCTTTTTGGCAGATCATCGCCCTGCTTTTGGGCGGCAGCGGTGCGCTTATCAGCCATAGTGCCAAGGCGGGAACACGCGCCATCATCAATGCCAGCCCAGAGCCGTTCAGCAATATCGCAGTCTCAATAGGCGAAGATGTAATTTCAGCCGGGCTAGTGCTTCTCATCTTCAACGCGCCCGTTGCCGCAGCGTTGACCGCGGTCATCCTGCTTTTTGGCGCACTGGCGTTGATGGCCGCTGCCCGCCGGATGCTGAACCGCATGTTCACGCCGCCCCAGCCACAGCGGGGCGGCTGAACAGGGTTAGACGCGCATTGGCATCAGCACATAGAGCGCGGCGGACTTATCATTCTCACGGATCAGCGTTGGCGCAGCGGCGTCTGCCAGATGCACTTCCACGCTGTCGCTTTCCACTTGGCTGAGAATGTCCATCAAATAGCGAGCATTAAAGCCAATTTCGAACGCTTCGGAGGAATAGCTGCCCGGCACTTCTTCCGCCGCGGTGCCATTTTCCGGCGAGGTGACCGAAAGCGTAATCCGATCTGGCTCAAGCGCCATTTTAACTGCGCGAGTCTTATCCGACGCAATGGTCGACACGCGGTCCACACCAGCCATGAAGCTTTTCGGGTCAATCCGCAGCAGCTTATCATTCCCGGTTGGGATAACGCGGCTATAATCTGGGAAAGTCCCATCAATCAGCTTAGACGTCAGGACAGCAGTGCCCAAGCCAAAGCGGATTTTGGTGGCCGACAGCGATACTTCCACTGTGCCTTCAACTTCATCCAGCAGCTTGCGCAATTCGCCCACGCATTTACGCGGCACGATGATGTCAGGCATGCCCTCGGCCCCTTCCGGGCGCGGAATGGTGACACGAGCCAAGCGGTGACCATCCGTGGCAGCGGCCTTCAGCACAGGCTGGCCATCATCTGCGACATGGAAGAAAATGCCATTAAGATAATAGCGGGTTTCTTCCGTCGAAATTGCAAAGCGCGTCTTATCAATAATTTGGCGCAGCGCAGCGGCGGGCAATTCAAAACGGGTCGGCAAATCGCCTTCCGCAATCATCGGGAAATCATCGCGCGGCAGCGTGTTGAGGCTATAGCGCGAGCGGGCGGCCACAACTTGCATTTTGCCATCGGCTGCCGTCAGCGAGACTTGCGTGCCTTCGGGCAGCTTGCGGACAATATCAAACAGCGTGTGCGCCGACACCGTGGTGGCGCCGGGAACGTCGACACTTACGGCTTCGAGCGTCTCATTAATCTGCAAATCGAGATCAGTCGCCATCAGGCGGATGGTGCCATCTGCTGTGGCTTCCAACAGGACATTCGACAAAATGGGGATAGTGTTGCGGCGCTCCACGACCGACTGGACGTGGCCGAGGCTCCTCAACAGATTTGCGCGTTCGATCGTCGCCTTCATTCAAACCCCCGAAAATCGTCTACTGGCCGCATGGGAGTCGGCCTTATCAATATTCTAGGGTCATGAACAAGATTGGCGGGCACGGCAACCCCCGCCTTTCGCTTGCACTAGCAATAAATTGTGGGAAAAGCGGGCTATGAACATTAAAGGTCGCATCTTCATCGCTCGCCATGGCGAGACAGTCTTCAACTTTGCCAAACGGATGCAGGGCGACAAGCTCGACACCCCGTTGACCCGCACCGGATTCGCACAAGCCGATGCCATGGGTGCCGCGCTGGCAGACTGGCTCAAGCCGGGCGAAGAACTCCAACTCTGGTGCTCCCCCTCGGGCCGGGCCTTGCAGACTTTGGCCGTTGTCGCGGAACATATTGGCCATGATTGGCACCAAACCGCGCACGAGCCCCGCCTGTACGAAATCAATGTGGGGGATTGGGCGGGCCGCTCCTATGCCGATATCATGGCCGAGATTGGCCCAATCTTGGACGCAGACACCGGGTTGTTCAGCGTCCGGCCGCCAAAAGGCGAATGGTATGATGAGATTGCCGCACGGCTGACTCACTGGCTGGAAGAGACGGCGCATATTGAAGACGACCGCCTGGTGATCATGCACGGTATGTCGAGCCGGGTGCTGCGCGGGCTTTTGCTGGGCCTGCCCATCACTGATCCGTGGAAAGCCCCAATTGCCCCCAGCCTGCCGCAAGGGACCATGGTCGTCATCGAAAATGGCGCAGAACGCATTGTCCGCCAAGGCGGCGGCGGGCATCTGGCCTAACCTCATGCGCAGTCTGGCCGCTTGTCTTGCGCTCTGGGGGCTGAGCGCCAGCCCGGCCATGGCGCGCGCGCCGCTGGGGATGTTTGGCAGTTGGGGCAGCTTTCGAGACACCCAGCCACTGCGCTGCTTTGCCATTGCAACGCCCGTTGAACCGGGCACAGGCAAATGGCGGGGCTTTGCCGCCATTTCCCATTGGCCTGACAAGGCGATCCGTGGCCAAGTCCATTTTCGGCTGAGCCGGCAACGCCAGGCAGGCGCCGATGTTATGCTGAGCGTGGGGGACCGGCGCTGGCGGCTGATGGCGGGGGAATATGACGCTTGGGGGCCAAGCCCCCGTCATGATGCCTTTATTGTTGCTAAAATCCGCGCAGCGCGCAGCATGAGCATCTCAACTGTTGATGTAAATGGCCGGCCCTTTGCAGATAGCTATCGCCTGCAAGGCGCAGCCACTGCCATAGATGCCGCCGCCCTTGGCTGCATCCGCCGATAATCAGGGGCGCCCTGCCCCCGTGGCACCCCCAGCTGACTGGCTGGCACCGGCGCGCGGCGCGCCAGAGGGCAGCAAAAATGTAATTTTGCGCGCCATGAAATCCACGGATACGCGATCAAAGCTTTTCAGGCTTTCCATGCCCATCAGCATGGATGGCTTATTGTGCAAATCAAACAGGCGAAAGGGATGGGCATCGGCAAAGGCAATGGCCGCATTGCCCATTAACACGCCGCCAATCCGCAGCCGATTGACGATGGTATAGCCTGCCGGGGTGCGCTGGCCCAGCACATCAATCATCTCAATTGGGCGCGTTGTCGTGCGCGGGTCGCGCGCCAGCATCAGCCGCTTAAGCCGCAAATTGCCCACACTATTCTGGGCGCCCGTATCCACCACGACCCAGACTTTTTGGCCATTGGCATCAGCATCCACCATCACCAATTGCCCCAGACGCGACCGGGCGGTCACCACAATGACATCACTGGCAGGGTCAACGTCACGCTCACGCTGGGTGGCGGGCTCCAGCGTCATTGTGCCGGCCCGAAAATCCATAATGATCCGCTGGCCCTTCAAGCTATCAAGACCCAGAAGCCCATCTGCTCCAATATATTGCCGCGGCAAGGCGGCAGCCTCTAACCGGCGCGAGACGCGCGGCGAGATTTGCAGATGATCCACCTTGACCACATCCACCCGCCCACTGCCGCCCATGGCGTGCAGGCGCACATTGCCTGCTTTGCGCAGGGCCAGCCGCTCTGCCAATTCGCGCGAAATAACAGTGCGATCCGCGCCCGTATCAATCACAAAGGAAAACGGCCCCTGGCCATTGACCATAACAGGCACGGTCATGCGCGCCGCGCCATCATCACCCGTGGGCACCACATCTGCCGCAGCAGAGGCCGTCGCCTCGGCAACAAATGTGTCGCGGCTTTCTTGCGCCAGCACGGGGCTGGGGCTGAACAGCAAGGCCGCAAGCACCAAAGCGTGCATCGGTATCTCCATGATTGGCGTGCCATTGGGCAACGCTTGGCAAGCCTATCATAGCCGGGCCTTGGCGCAATGAGTCGAAAGGCTAGGTCCGACTGCCCATTGCGGTTTTGGCCAAGGCCTCAGCCTCAAACAAAAGCTGATCTTCGGCTGCCCCCTGCGCCACGCTTTCCCGGCCAACAATTGCCATAACAGGCACGGCCAAGGGGCTGATCCGATCTAGCTTTTTATGGACCATGGTTTGCGCCGCGCGGTCGAGCAGCGCGCCCAAGCGGCCCACATCCGTCATCCGCGTCCGCGCATCGGCCCACGCCGCCTGCATGAGCAGATGGTCAGGCTCATAGCGGCGCAACACATCGTAAATGAGATCAGTTGAAAAGGTCACTTGCCGCCCCGTCTTGCGCTTGCCGGGGATTTGCCGTTCCACCAGCCCGCCAATGACCGCCACTTCGCGAAACGCGCGTTTGAGCAGAGCTGAATTTTCCACCCAAGTGACAAATTCGTCAGTCAAAATATCGGCAGACAAGAGGGCTGCTGGATCGTCAATGGGCTCAAGCCCCCAAATCGCAAAGCTATAATCACTGGCGACAAAGCCAATGGGGTGCAGCCCTTGGGCCTCCATGCGCCGCGTGAGGAGCATGGCGAGCGATTGGTGCGCATTCCAGCCTTCAAAGCTGTACACGACCATATAGTGCATCTGCTCATGCGGGAAAGTTTCGACCAGCAGCTCCCCGGGTGCGGGCAGGGTGGAGACGCGGTCCTGCACCTCCAGCCAATCGCGCACATCATCGGGAAAACGCGCCCAACTGGCGCGATCATGCAGAAAATGCCGGACACGATCTGCCAGATGCGTCGTTAGCGGCATACGCGCGCCCATATAGCTGGGGATGCGGGCCTTTTTGCTGGTCGCCCGAACGGTCAGGCCCTGTGCGTCAGTGCGCTCTACCTCCAAGCTTAGCCCTGCAAAGTAAAAGCTATCGCCCGGCATCAGGCTGGCCGCGAAATATTCATCCAGCTGGCCCAGCCGCCGCCCATTTTTAAAGCTGACATCCAGCCTGGGGGTGTCAACAATAATGCCGGCGTTCAGCCGGTGTTGCGCCACAAATTGCGGATGCGTGATCCGCCACAGGCCATCGGGCGTTCGCGTCAACCGGCGAAAGCGATCATAAGCCCGCAGCGCATAGCCCCCTGTCGCAATGAAATCGAGCAGGCGAGAGAATGTCTCTTCCTCTAAATCCGCATATTGGGCTGCCCCTCGCACTTCCGCCAGCATGGCTGCTTCATCAAAAGGTGCGGCACAGGCACAAGCCATAAGATGCTGGGCCAGCACATCCAAGCTGCCAGGGCGAAAGGGCTCGCCATCCAGCACGCCTTCCCCAATGGCATCCCACGCGGCCAAAGCCTCCAGATATTCAAAGCGATTGCCGGGGACGAGAATGGCCTCAGACGCCTCGTCCAAACGGTGATTGGCGCGGCCAATGCGCTGCAACAGGCGCGACGAGCCTTTGGGCGCACCCATTTGAATGACGCAATCGACATTGCCCCAATCCACCCCCAGATCGAGGCTGGCCGTGGCAACCAAGGCCCGCAGCCGCCCATCTGCCATCGCATTTTCCACTTTGCGGCGCGCCTCAATATCCAAGCTGCCATGGTGAATGCCAATGGGCAGCTTATGATCGTTGATTTTCCATAATTCCTGAAAAATCAGCTCACACAGGCCGCGTGTGTTGCAAAAGACAATTGTGGTCTGATGTGTTTCAATTTCGGCCATGACCTGCGGCACAGCATAAGCGCCACTATGCCCGGCCCAAGGAACGCGATCTTCCGGCAGCAAAATGGCAAGATCAGGCGGGGCCCCAGCATCGCCCTGCACCAGCCGCACCGCCCCGCCTTTGGGGGCAAGCCAGCGCTGGAACAGCTCTGGCTCAGCCACTGTGGCAGACAAGGCCGCCCGGCGCATCTGCGGGGCAAGCGCCTGCAGCCGGGCCATGGCAAGATTGAGCAAATCCCCCCGCTTGCCTGTGGCAAAGGCGTGCACCTCATCAATCACAATCCGCTGCACCCCGGCCAGCATGTCGACACTTTCAGGGTAGGAGAGCAGCAGGCTGAGGCTTTCCGGCGTGGTCAGCAAGATATGGGGCGGCTTGGCCCGCTGCCGGGCCTTGCGATCTGACGGAGTATCGCCCGTGCGCGTTTCCACGCGAATATCGAGGCCCATGTCTTCAATGGGCTGCAGCAAATTGCGCCGGACATCGACGGCCAGCGCCTTTAATGGCGAAATGTAAATTGTGTGCAGACCCTCACGCGGATGCGCGACCAGATCAGCCAATGTCGCCAAGAACCCGGCAAGCGTCTTACCCGCCCCAGTTGGTGCAACCAGCAAGGCGTGCTCCCCCGCCATATAGGCGTCGCGCATCTCCATTTGGTAGCGCCGCGGCGACCAGCCCCGTTTGGCGAACCAACTTTGAAGAAGAGAGGGTAACTCTGACACACACCTTCTCTGCATTGCTCCGCCCCTGTCATTCCAGTAAAAAAGATCAGCGTCTCACTGCCTTTCTAACCAAGTTTTCACGCTCAGGCGGCGGATCTGCATGATAGCCTATGGCTCTTGCCCCATAGAGTGCGGAGAGATGGATGATTGCGTTTCTAAAAACCCGGCTGCGCCAAATGCGGCGTGAAGGCAGGGCAGTCCGCCTCATCAACGCGCTTGCCTATCTTAATTATCAAGCGAAGAATTTTCGAGATTGGCTGGGCGCGGGGCGTATGGCCCGGCTGTTGCAGCAACGTGCGTTCAAAGACGATACAACGGCGCTTGTGCAGTTTACGATGCAGGAAAGCGGCGGCGCGATCCGCCCGTTGCAAAACCCTTGGGAAATTAGTCAGCTTATGCACCGCGTGCGTGAAAAGCAGCCGCGCGTCATTGTGGAAATTGGCACAGCCAAAGGGGGCACTTTATTCCTATTTTGCCAGCACGCGGCACCGGATGCGCTGATCATCAGCCTTGATTTGCCCTATGGCCGCAATGGCGGCGGCTATCCACGCTGGAAAGAGGCCCTGTATCGCAAATTCACCAAGCCCGGCCAAACGCTGCACCTGGTGCGAGCAAATTCGCACCTCGTGGAAACGCGCCATCGCATCGAAACCTTGTTGGCGGGGCGCAAAATTGATGTGCTGATGATTGATGCTGACCATAGCTATGCAGGCGTTCGGCAAGATTTTGCACTCTACGCTCCGCTTGTTGCTGCAAATGGCTTTATCGCGCTGCATGATGTCATCCCCAACCGATTTGACCCCGAAATTGAAGTCCATCGCTTTTGGGATGAGCTGAAAACCCGCTACCCAACTGAAGAGTTGGTGGCTGATTACGCCCAAGGCAATTTGGGGATTGGCATTGTCCGCCCCATCACCGCGCGAGTGCGAGCCAACGCTAAGCGCGTTTAATGCCCCACATTTTCCCCGCGCTCTAAGCCGGATGCCGCCAGTTGCGCATCAATTTGCGCCAAGAGCCGCGCCAATCCGGCTTCATCCTTCGCCTCGGCGCGGGCCACCAGCACATCTTGGGTGTTGGACGCGCGCAGCAGCCACCAACCATCTGGCGTGTTCACCCGTGCGCCATCGGTGCGGTTCACATCTGCGCCTTCGGCTTCCAGCCGGGCCAAAACTTCTTCCACCACGGCGAATTTGCGGCTTTCATCAACTTGAAAGCGCATTTCAGGCGTGTTGATCATGGCGGGCATGGCAGATCTAAGGGCCGTCAAAGAACCGCCCAATTCGCTGACAGCTTCAATCAGGCGCAAGCCCGCATAAATGGCATCGTCAAAGCCATACCAGCGATGCTTGAAGAAAATATGGCCCGACATTTCGCCTGCGAGGGGCGAGTTGACCTCTTTCATCTTTGCTTTGATGAGGCTGTGGCCCGTTTTCCACATCAGCGGTGTGCCACCCAATTCGGCCACGCGATCATAAAGCGCTTGGCTGGCTTTAACATCGGCAATGATTGTTGCCCCCGGCACATCCTTCAGCACGGCTTCTGACAGGATAGCGAGCAGCTGATCCCCCCATACCACCCGGCCCTCGCCATCAATCGCCCCAATCCGGTCGGCATCGCCGTCAAAAGCCAGTCCGAAATCGAGTTTCTTCTCTGCGACAAGGCGGCGCAGATCTTCCAAATTGGCTTCAACTGTGGGGTCTGGGTGATGGTTGGGGAAAGTTCCATCAATATCGGTAAAGAGCAAGTGATGCTCGCCAGGCAGGCGCTTGACCAAAGCCTCAATGACAGCGCCGCCCGCACCATTGCCAGCATCCCACCCCACACGGAAGGCGCCGCCTGTAAAGTCTTGGGCGAGCCGGGCGACATATTGGTCAAAAATATCGTGATCGCGAACGGTGCCGACCCCAGTCTCCCAATCCCCCGCAGCGGCAAGAGCACCAATGGTTTGAATATCTGCCCCAAAAAAGGGCGCATGGACGTGCACCATCTTGAAGCCATTGTAATTGGGGGGATTATGGCTGCCGGTTATCTGGATACCGCCATCTACGCCCTCCAAAGCGGCCTCCGCATAATAGAGCATTGGGGTTGGCCCTAGGCCCACGCGCACGACATCAGCACCGCTTTCTGTCAGGCCCTTGATCAGGGCCGCCTCCAACATGGGGGAGGACAAGCGACCATCATAGCCAATAGCCACTGTCTTGCCGCCTGCACGCCGCACGATGGTCGCAAAGCTGCGGCCAATGGCCCAAGCATCGGCGTCCGTCAGCGTGTCGCCAACAATTCCCCGAATATCATATTCGCGCAGCGCTGTGGCGTGGAACTCATGCGTCATTTGGCCCGGCTTTCCTTGGAAAATTGATCTTCACGGCCTGCCCAAATCGGCACGGGGAATCAAGTACCCCTCCGGGCGGATTTGCTAACCCCGTTCAGCCTTGATTGGCGTCTAACAACACGTCACGCGCGCGGTTCACTTGGGCAGCCAAATCTGCGCTTCCGCCGGCATCGGGATGCACCTTGGCGATAAGTCTTTTATGCGCCTCAATAATCTCATCGGCTGTTGCATCCTCCGCCACACCCAATAGGCGTGCGGCCTCGTCTCGGCGCATGATTTCAGAAGGGCGTTTGGCGCTGCGCCACAGCCAAATTATGGCCGCGATGACAGCAAAAAAAATTATAAAACGCATCAGCCAAACGCCAATTCGCGTTGGGCGGCATCATGTGTGGGCAGCGCGAACGCAGAAATCATCTCGCGCAATTCCTGCCGCGCCGCGACATGGCTGACGGAAAAACCGCCCAGTTCTTTCTTATCGAGTAGCGTTAGCCCCTTGGGGAAAAGCTCACGATAGATCACACGTTCGCTCAGCCCCGGCACGGTGCGAAAGCCAACCCGCTTGGACAATTCACCCAAGGCAGCGCCAACGCGTCGCATATTATGCGCATCCAGATGCTGCAGCCGGTTGCGCAGCACCACCCAATCCACGGTCGCCCCATCGGCACGGGCGCGTTCTTTGCGCAAATCCCAGATCAGCTCGGCATAAAAGCTGGGCTTGCTGACGCGGAAACTTTCCGGATCAACTTGGCCAATCAAGTCCAGATCAACAAAGCTGTCATTAATGGGCGTCACTATTGTGTCCGCCCGGGCAATGGCGGCGCGCGCCACGGGATCATCCCGGCCCGGCGTATCAATAATCAGAAAATCTTGCCCCACGCTCAAGCGCGCAATTTCTGCCTCGAGCGCGGCTTCCGTCAGTGGGTCGAGAACAGAATAAAGTGGCAACTCAAGATCCGCATCGCGGCGGCGCACTGTGGCCTCGCGGTTTTCCAAATAGCGGGCCAATGTGCGCTGGCGCGTATCCAGATCAATCGCGGCAACCTTATGCCCAGACACAGCAAGCGCCACAGCAGTATGCACTGCCGTTGTTGACTTGCCTGAACCGCCCTTTTCATTGGCGAAAACGATGATGTGCGGCTTTGCCCCCGACATGAACCTGCTGCGATCCTTCCTTGATTCGCCTCCCTTACTCTCGCTAGAGACGAAAGCCCTTAATAGCCGTGCAGGAAAGACCGTGCAAACCATCCATGATCGTGCTGCGCTAACCGCGCATTTGGGCAGCTTTCGCGCCGCTGGCGAGACGATTGCCTTGGTCCCGACCATGGGGGCGCTGCACGCCGGGCATATGGCCTTGGTGGCTGAGGCAAAAAAACGGGCCACGCGCGTTGCCGTCTCTATCTTTGTGAACCCCAAACAATTTGGCCCGAATGAAGATTTTGAGGCTTATCCCCGCCGGGCCGAGGCAGATTCTGCCAAGCTGCTGGCCGCCGGCGTCGATGTGCTGTGGATGCCGAGCGTCGACGAAATGTATCCCACAGGCTTTGCCACCAATATCCGCGTTGCAGGCCTGCCCGACCGGCTGTGCGGCGGCGCACGGCCCGGCCATTTTGATGGCGTGGCAACGGTGGTTGCCAAGCTGTTCAACCAAGTGCGGCCCGACATTGCGATTTTTGGCGAAAAGGATTGGCAGCAATTGGCCATTATCCGCCGCATGGCCGCTGATTTGGACATGGGCATAGATGTGGTTGGCTTTCCCACCCAGCGCGAGGATGATGGCCTCGCCCTATCATCGCGAAATGCCTATTTGACGGCGGAGGAACGCGCCGCTGCGGTATCGCTGCCGCGTGCTTTGGGCCATGCCGCGTGGACCATTGAGGGTGGTGACGACATTGCCAAGACGCTGTCCAGCATTGCACCCGCCTTGCTGAAAGCCGGCTTTTCCTCAGTCGATTATGTCGAGTTGGTCGACGCCGAAACCCTTGTTCCGCTTGAGAAACTCAATCGCCCTGGCCGGCTGCTTGCGGCTGCCCGCATTGGCAAGGCGCGGTTGATAGACAATCTGCCAGTGCTGCCCACTGCATAAATTTGTTAGTCCATTAACCGCTTGTTTAAACCATTTTGGTCCAATCACCTCATCCAAGGCGGATAGAGGATGAACGATCATGGCAGACACATTGATCACTGGGGTGTTCAAGATAAACCGTTGGCTTAGGGATGCCGCCAATGGCGCGCTCGATGCCTGTTTTGAACTGGGCATAGCCTATGCCTCGGGGCAGGATGGCATCGCCCCAGATTATGTCGAGGCGCATAAATGGTTTAACTTGGCCGCCATGAGCGGGGATGAGCGCGCCCAGCAATATCGCGCCGATCTGGCAGCGGAAATGTCAGCCCGCGAGATTGCGTTGGCCCAGCGGGCTGCGCGGGATTGGCTGGTCGGCACCAACCGCAAGGCCGCTTAATCAGCTTTGCGGAACGGCGTCAGCTCTTGCAAATAGTCTCTATCGCGCGCAACCGCCCGGTGTTCCCGGTCCAGAAAATCGGCAACGGCAGCGCGAAAGCCGGGGTGAGGAATATAATGCGCGGAATAAGTGGGCGTTGCGACATAACCACGGGCCAGCTTATGCTCGCCTTGTGCACCCGCTTCGACCCGCGCGAGGCCAAGCGCAATCGCTTCTTCAATGGCGCGATAATAGCAGAGCTCAAAATGGAGGAAGGGCACCTCCTCCGTGCAGCCCCAATAGCGACCATAAAGCGCCTCAGACCCAAGAAAGTTCAGCGCACCTGCAATGGGTACGCCCGCGCGCTCTGCCAAAAATAATAGGATTTGGTCGCCCATTGTCGCGCCAATTTCTGAGAAGAAACTGCGCGTGAGATAAGGCCGGCCCCATTTGCGCGCGCCAGTATCTTGATAAAAATACCAAAAGGCATCCCAATGCGCCTCTGTTATCTCAGGCCCACGCAGTGCCTTAATCTCTAGCCCGGCTTGGGCTGCCGCCCGTTCCTTGCGGATGGCCTTGCGCTTGCGGGATGACAGTGCCGCCAAAAAATCGTCAAAGTCGCGATAGCCGTCATTAAACCAATGATATTGGATGCCCTCTCGGATCAACCAATCCGCGGCCTGAAACAGGTCTAGCTGGTCAGCCGACACAAAAGTGGCGTGAGCAGAGGATAGCTCATTCTGGTCCGTTAGCGCTTCGGCTGCCGCAATTAACTGGCGGGCCACGCTGGCCTCTTGCGCCAGCAGACGTGGACCGGGCACTGGCGTAAACGGGGCCGCAATCTGCAACTTGGGGTAATATTGCCCCCCTGCCCGCTGCCACGCTTCGGCCCAGCCATGGTCAAACACATATTCGCCTTGGCTGTGCGATTTCAAATAGGCGGGCACAGCGCCTGCAAGGGCCCCATCTGGCCCATCAATTAAAATGGGGGCAGCTTGCCAGCCTGTGCCCAGCCCGACACTGCCAGAGTGCTCCAACGCGGCCAGAAAGGCATGAGACATGAAAGGATTGCCCGTGCCAGCACAGGCCGTCCATTGGGCGGCGTCAATCTGGGTAACGCCCTCTGCCACACGGGCGCTGATGCCCGGATCAGGCGGGCCGGATGGCGACAATGGCATCGACCTCAACAACCGCACCGCGCGGCAGCACTGGCACACCCACTGCCGAGCGGGCGTGGCGCCCTGCATCGCCAAAGACATCAATCATCAGGTTAGACGCGCCATTGGCAACCAGCGGCTGGTTGGTAAAATCACCATGCGAGTTAATGAACACGCCCAGCTTCACAACACGCGCCACCCGATCAAGGCTGCCAAGCGCCGCCTTCATCTGGGCAATCAACATCAAACCACAGGCCCGTGCCGCGGCCTCGCCATAGGCCTGATCCCGATCTTCACCGATCCGACCAGTCATCACTGTGCCATTGTCAAAAGGCAGCTGGCCAGAAATGTGCAGCAGGCCGCCAGCTTCCACTGTGGGCACATACGCCGCAACAGGGGCAGCAGCCTCAGGCAGGATAATGCCCAGTTCGGCCAAACGCGCTTCGGGGGATGATGCAGATGCGGCGTGATCACTGCCCATTGGGAATTCCTTCTTCAAATCGGTCTAAAATCCACTGGCGCGCGCTGGGCCAATCGTCAATGCGGGCATGGGCATGGGGATGCGGCTTAATGCGCGGGGCAAGCCGGGGCTCGCCCACCATGTGCAACCGCCACACATCAGGCGCATGTTCTGCCACTGAGCTGTGATTATGGCCCAGATCATCGACAAAAACCGTGCTGGTTGGCGCATAATCTGCAACAATTTGGCGCAGCAAAGGCCCTTTGCCGCCTTGATTGGTAAACACCGGAAATTCCACGCCGACACTGCGTAATTGGTGGATGCGGCCTTCCCGTTCATGGTCTGACAAATTGGTGAGCACCACAATATCCGCCACTTGTGCAATCTCGTGAATAGCCTCCAACGCGCCCTCAATGGGATATTGGCGGTGCATTTCTGTCGCAAAAAAGCCGCGCAGCAGGGGCCAGATTTCTTCATGGCCCAAAGCCACGCCCGTCGCCTTGTGGCGCAGGGCGTTGACGAACTCTCCGCTTTCAAGGTCGAAATGGATATGGTGTGCTTCATCCACCCAGTCGGCAAAAGGCACGACCATGTGGAGCAGCACTTCATCACAATCTGTAATCAGCAAAGGCCGCCCGCTCATGCCCAATTCTCCCGTGCTGGTGGCAATAATATGGCCGGTGCAACACCAATGGCCTCGGCGCAAGCCAATAGGTCAGGCTGGTGGCCTTCTAAAAAAAGTCTGACCGCATCGTGAAGACCCGGATCAGCCAGCCGTAAACGTAAATCGTCGAGGGAAAATCCGGTCAAAGCCAAGAAGCGCTGGGCACGAGCATCATCTGCCAACACCCAGCCAAGCGCCATAATCGCGGCGGTTGTGACGTCTTGTTCATTTGTTCGGTCTAATTTCATCGACTAGAATAAGGCCTAACGAAATGGGATGGTCCGATGACCAAAAGGGTACTTGTTGTCGAGGACAACGAACTTAACCTCAAGCTTTTTTGTGATCTTCTAAAAGCACATGGCTTTATGGCTGAACCCGTCCGCGATGCCCGTGAGGCGCTGGACCGGGCCCGTGCGATTCGCCCAGACCTTATTGTGATGGACATCCAGATGCCGCATCTCAGCGGCCTTGACCTGATTGAAGCGATCCGTGGCGAAGAAAAGCTGCGCCACACGCCCATTATGGCGGTGACAGCTTATGCCGGCAAAGGCGATGAAGACCGGGTTCGCACCGCAGGCGCAGACGCGTTTGTTTCAAAGCCCATCACGCTTATGCGTTTTATGGACAGCATCAATGCGCTGATTGAAGAGACCGAAATGCGACTGCCGCATTAAAGCGGCAGGCCGAATTACTTGATCTTAGCTTCCTTGAACTCGACATGCTTGCGCACGACGGGATCATATTTGCGGAAAGACAGCTTTTCGGTCTGGGTCCGCGGATTCTTCTTCGTGACATAGAAGAAGCCCGTATCGGCCGAGCTCACGAGCTTGATCTTGACAGTGGTCGGCTTGGCCATGACCCGATAAACCTTCGTATCTGTTAAAAAAGGATTCGCGCAGGAGCGCGGTAAGCCGCGGCCATTGGGGGAGTGCGGCCAGTTTGTCAAGCGCCGCAGGGCGAGAAGGCTGGGCGATCTGCGTTCCGCTGATCTGATTTATCACTTAGTCAAAGCAAACTTATCTGCAACCACGACCGGGCGGTGCGTGTTATCTCTTTTGTCAGAGAGAAGGAGACACGCATGCCCAACCGTAGCCATATTGATGCGCTGAACGCCACCTTGGCCGATTATTTTGCGCTCTACCTAAAAACCAAGAACTTTCATTGGCACATTTCAGGCCCGCATTTTCGGGATTTTCATGTGCTGTTGGATGAACAGGCTGCCGAAATTCTGGCAACAACAGATGTCATTGCCGAGCGGATTCGCAAACAAGGTGCCACCACTTTGCGGTCTATTGGCCAAATCTCGCGGATCAGCCGCGTGAAAGATAATGACGAGGAGGATCTGGACGCCCCAACCATGCTGGCCGAATTGCGTGACGATACGCGCGCGCTGGTCGAGACGCTGAAGGACGTGAAAGCCCTCGTTGATGCAGCTAAGGACAATGCCACCTCTGGCCTTGTTGACACCTGGACCGACGAAGCGGAACGGCGGGCTTGGTTTTTGGAAGAAACCCTGCGGTAGAGCCTGACTATGTTTTGTCACGCAAAGGCCGAAACGAAAAAGGGCGACCCGCAAGGGCCGCCCTTCTCGTTCAATGGTCTCTTGCGTGACTTAGTCAGACGACGAAAGATTGACCGCTGAATTCTTGCCGCGGTTATCGACTTCAATGTCGAACTTCACGCGGTCGCCCTCGTTCAGCGTGCCCATGCCGGCACGCTCAACGGCAGAAATATGCACAAAGGCATCCGGCTGGCCATCATCGCGCTGAATGAAACCAAAACCCTTCATAGAATTGAAGAATTTGACAGTACCTGTCGCGGTTTCACCCGTCAGCGTGCGTTGGACACGCGGCGGACGATCCCCAAAGCCACCGCGCGACTCACCGCCCATGCGGTCCTGACGCGGGGCGCGCTCTTCCACAGGAAGCGGATCGCCTTCAATCACCAAGTCAGTCGCAGAGATCTTGCCGCCACGATCAACCAGCGTGTAGCCAAGCGGCTGGCCTTCAGCCAAGCCAGCAAGACCAGCTTGTTCCACCGCACTGATGTGCACGAAGACATCTTCGCCGCCACCATCTTGCACGATGAAGCCAAAACCCTTTTGCGCGTTGAAAAACTTTACGACGCCTTTGCCTTCGCCAACAACTTGGGCGGGCATCTGAGGCCGGGGAGCGCCGCGGAAACCGCCGCCACCGCCGCCGCCGCCAAAGCGGTCAACACCGCCGCCGAAGCGATCACCGCCACCGCCGAAACGATCGCCGCCACCGCCAAAGCGATTTCCACCACCGCCAAAGCGATCACCACCGCCAAAGCCGCCGTCAAAACCGCCGTCAAAACCACCATCGCGCTTATCAAAGCCGCGACCACCACGCTCACCGCGCCGCCCTCGATCAAAACCCATCCGTCAAAAAACTTTCTTCGTAATCGTGTTCGCCCAGATTAAACTAACTCCGGCCGCAGGACGAGAGCGACGGAAATTTGACGCAAAATACAGTACTCGCCTTTTCAACTATAACCCACAATGCAAAGTTCCGATAGCTTTTTCGCACATTCGCTTTTTTATGCTGTTCACATACGCTTGCGGGCAGCCTCGCAGCGGTGCAAAGGGACTTTTTTAATCTGACCAAGACTCAGCCAGATGTGGCGGCACGCCAGTGATTCTGCGCCCGAGCCACGGCAAGCGGAGACAGACATGGCCATCTACCTTCACGAAGAAGATTTGCCGGCAGACGCGCTGGGGGATGGGCCCGTGGCAGTGGACACGGAAACAATGGGTCTGTTGCCTGGTCGGGATCGGTTGTGCCTTGTCCAGATTTCGGATGGGCGCGGGGATGAGCATTTGGTGCGTTTCGCTCCCGGCTCGTCCTTTGCCGCCCCCAATTTGAAAGCAGTGCTGGCTGACCCCAATCGGCTGAAGCTCTATCATTTTGCACGCTTCGATCTGGCCTCGATCATGGCCTATCTGAACGTGATGGCAGAACCAGTTTATTGCACCAAAACGGCCTCGCGGCTGGTGCGCACCTATACCGACCGGCATGGCCTGAAAGACCTTGTCCGCGAAACGCTGGGGGTTGAACTGTCGAAGCAGCAGCAATCCTCAGACTGGGGCGCGCCCGTGTTGAGCGATGCGCAAAAGGAATATGCAGCCTCTGATGTCCGCTATCTTCACCGCGTGAAAGAGATTTTGGACCCGCGATTGGAACGCGAAGGCCGGATGGCGCTGGCCCAAGCCTGTTTTGACTTTTTGCCCCATCGGGCGCGGCTGGACCTTGCAGGCTGGCCCGAAGTCGATATTTTTGCGCATATCTAAATATGTCGGAAAAAGCCCTTCTTGATCGGTCGGCACGCCAGCTATGGGCGCGGCCCGGCGGCAGCCATGATGAGGTGCTGCACATTCTGCGCCGCATTTTGCCTGCAGGCATTGGGGTTTTGGGACTTTTCTTGGTTTTCGCCCCAATTGCGAGCCCCAATGGGGATGTCAGCTTCATGCTGGCAAAGGACAATGTGTCGATGGCGCAAGAGCGCCTACGCGTGACAGCGGCCACCTATCGCGGAGAAGACAGCAAGGGCCGCCCGTTTGAAATTCGGGCCGGCTCGGCTGTGCAACGCAGTTCGCAAGAACCAATTGTGCGGATGAGCAACCTTGTCGGCCAACTCGAGATGGCAGAAGGCCCGGCCACATTGACTGCCAATGCTGGTCGCTATGATATGGACCGCGAAATTGTGCGCGTGGACGGGCCCCTGATCTTTCAAACGGCCGATGGCTATCGCGTTGAAGCCAATGATGTGGCTTTGGGCCTCAAATCTCGACGGTTGGGCAGTGCGGGGCCTGTGGCAGGCAAGCTGCCACTGGGTACCTTCAATGCAGATCGGCTGGAGGCAGACCTTTCTGCACGCACAGTTACGTTGAAGGGTCGCGCCCGCTTGCATATCGTGCAGCAGCAGGCCAGATAGCGCCGATGCGTTACGCCCCCCTTCTTATCGGCCTTGCCCTTGTGTGCACCGTGCCTGCCATTGGGCAAGCGCTGAAAGGCCATGATGCCAAATCGCCAGTTGATGTTGAGGCAGACCGTATCGAGGTGCAGGACCGAGCAGATCGTGCCGTCTTTTCGGGCAATGTTGTTGTTCGCCAATCCAATCTTACGCTCACGGCCAGCCGCCTGACTGTTGCCTATGCACGCGCGGATGGCGGCGTGACGATTGAACGGCTTGATGCGTCTGGTGGTGTGTCTGTCAAAAGCCCCAGTGAAACGGCCCGTGGTGATTTTGCGGTATATGATCTTAACCGCCGGATTATCACGCTGGTTGGGGGTGTTGAACTGACTCAGGGCAATAACCGAGTTCAGGGTGGCCGCATGGTGATTGACCTGGATACGGGCCGGGCCACAGTGGATGGCCGCAGCGCGCCGGGCACGGGCAATTCAGGCCGCGTCACGGGCCGCTTCACGGTCGCCAACACCAAGAAATAGATCAGTTTATCCGAAAATGAACGAAATTCGGCGCGTCTTGGCGACGCAGCAGTTGCCTTTGGCGCGAGCTATGCAATAATCTTGCCAAATGACGCCGATATTTATGCCTGATTTACTTTAAGGGCATAAACCCAGCAGGAACGACTATGAGCAAAGCCGCCGTCCTTGATCGCGCCGAGAGCGCCAGCCCCGCCCCTTTGGGCGGACTGTCTGTGGTGTCGATTGCCAAATCTTATGACAAGCGCACTGTTTTAACGGATGTTTCGCTTGCCGTGGGTCGGGGCGAAGTGGTGGGCCTGCTTGGCCCCAATGGCGCAGGCAAGACCACGTGTTTTTATTCGATCATGGGGTTGGTGAAGCCCGATTCCGGCCGCATTGAGCTGGATGGGCAAGATATTACCGGCCTGCCTATGTATCGGCGCGCCATTTTAGGACTGGGCTATCTGCCTCAGGAAACTTCGATTTTTCGCGGGCTGACAGTCGAACAGAACATCATGGCCGTGCTGGAGCTGGCAGAGCCAGATAAGGATGCGCGCGCCACCCGGCTGGAAACCCTGCTGGAGGAATTTGGCCTGACCCGGCTGCGCAGCGCGCCTGCCATGGCGCTTTCGGGCGGGGAACGCCGGCGCTGTGAAATTGCCCGCGCGCTTGCGGCGGACCCGTCGATCATGCTGCTCGATGAGCCGTTTGCCGGTATTGACCCGATTTCCATCGCAGACATTCGCGATTTGGTGAAACAGCTGAAAAAACGCCAAATTGGAGTCCTGATTACGGACCATAATGTCCGTGAAACCTTGGACATCGTCGACCGAGCCTGCATCATTTATGATGGCCGCGTGCTATTTGCTGGCAGCCCTGCAGATTTGGTCGCGGATGAGAATGTCCGTCGCCTCTATCTTGGCGAGGGCTTTAGCCTATAGCCATGGCGCTCGGCCCTCGCCTGGATTTGCGGCAGAGCCAGTCGCTGGTGATGACGCCGCAACTGCAGCAGGCCATTAAGCTGCTTGCGCTGTCTAACCTAGAAATCGACGCGTTTATTGCAGAAGAAGTTGAACGAAATCCGCTACTTGATGCGGAGCGCGATGGCCCTGACTTGCCCGCGCAAGACAGCGCAGATGAAGACTGGCATGAACTGTCCGGCGAGGATGGGGATGATCCTGTTACAAGGGAACAGTTGATCGAAGCCGATACTGGGCCAGATAGCGATGGCCCCTTAGATGTCGATTATGCCAGCGAGACATTTCATCACGACAGCGCAGCTGATGGCGGCCCCGGGCGAGATGGGGCCTTAGGCGTTAACGGCGCCTTGGGCAGCTTTGACGAGGATGGACCAGATTTTGAGAATTTTGCCGCAGACGGCCTGTCGCTCCACACATATTTGATGCAACAGGCAGGTGCCACTCTGTCTGGCCCCGAGCTCTTACTTGCCGGCCACATCATCGCCCAAATTGACGAGTCAGGCTATCTCTTGGCGCCTTTGGCAGACATAGCCCAGCAATTGGGCACCACACAGGCGGCGTGTGAGGCGGTTCTTCAGCACATCCAGAGCTTTGACCCCACAGGCGTGGGCGCACGATCGCTTGCGGAATGCATCGCGCTGCAAGCAAAGGAAGCGGATCGATATGATCCGGCAATGGCCCGGCTGCTCGACAATCTGGACTTACTCGCACTGGGCCGCCTGCCCCAACTCAAGCGGATTTGCGGTGTCGATGACGAAGACTTGGCCGATATGATCCGCGAACTGCGCAGCTACAACCCAAAGCCCGGCCTACGCTTTGGCGGGGAGGCCGCCCACAGCCTGACGCCGGATATTTTCGTATCGCGGCGCGGCGCTGGATGGGCGGTTGAAATTAACAGCGCCAGCCTGCCTCGGCTGCTCGTCAACCGCAGCTATTATACCGAATTGCTCACCAGCAGCGCGGATAGGAAAAGCCGCGCGTGGCTTAATGAGTGCCTGACATCCGCCAATTGGCTGATCAAGACGCTCGACCAGCGGCAGCGGACCATTTTGAAGGTCGCAACAGAGCTTGTGCGTCAGCAAGATGGTTTTTTTCGCCACGGTGTCAGCCAGTTAAAGCCCCTCACCTTGCGTCAAATTGCCGATGTTATTGCCATGCATGAATCGACCGTGAGCCGGGTGACCTCCAACAAATATCTCGCCTGCGACCGGGGGGTTTTTGAACTCAAATATTTCTTTACCAGCAGCATTGCTGCCGCAGATGGGGGCGATGCGATTTCCGCTGAAGCCGGGAAAAGCGCCATTCGCACACTTATTCAGGCAGAAGACCCTAAAGCGATCCTCTCTGACGACACCTTGGTGGATTTACTCAAGGCCCAAGGCTTTGATCTGGCCCGCCGGACAGTCGCCAAATATCGCGAGGCTATGGGCATTGGATCCTCCGTCCAACGGCGCCGACAAAAGGCGCTGGGCGGCTAGATAGCTGGGCGGCAACTCAACCGATCTGCTGCAGCCAGACCAGCGCGACAGAGCCCGCAACAATGCGATACCACGCAAAGGGCGCAAAACCATAGCGCGTCACAATGGCAAGAAAGCCCTTAATCACTATCAACGCCACAATGAAGGACACGGCAAAGCCAATGGTAATATTGGTTACATCCTGCGCGGCAAGGGCGGCCCCTTCCTTATAAAGCGCAAGCGCTGTGGCCCCCATCATCGTTGGCACAGCCACAAAAAAGCTAAATTCCGCCGCAGTTTTACGCTCAATCCCCAGCGCGCGTGCGCCCATGATGGTCGCGCCAGAGCGGCTTACCCCGGGGATCATCGAGAGGCATTGAATAAAGCCAATGGTCAGCGCGGTTTGCCAGCTCATCGCTTCCACATTTTCGGTGTGGCTGTCGCGCGCAAAACGTTCAATGACAAGAATGGCAACACCGCCCAAAATCAGCGCCCAAGCAACAATTTCGGGCGTCTCAAGCATGGCCTTAATGGCGGAATAGGCAAGCGCACCGACAGCTGCTGACGGCAAAAAGCCAAGCAAGATGTTGCGGGTAAAGCGAACTGGCCCCTGCTGCCACGAGAATAGCCCCAGCGCGACATCCCAAAAGCGCCGCCAGTACAACACAATCACGGCCAGAATAGCGCCCAGCTGGATGATGACATCAAAGGCACCGCCAGAGCCGTCTTTAAAGCCCAGCAACTCCCCCGCCAGCACCAAATGGCCTGTGGAGGATACAGGAATAAACTCTGTCAGCCCCTCAACAATACCCAAGAGGATGACAGTTAACAGCACACTCATGCAGCAGCCCCAAAGCGACCATGACGACGATAAATAAGCAACCAGCCGCGCGCAACGGCATCAAGCGGGGTTGCCTTAACTCCCAGCGCTGCAAGGCCACGCGCCTTGGCTGAAACAATATTGTCCGACTGGAGCATGATCCATTGATCACGCGTGATGGGCGCGCCCGGCAGCCAGCCTGTCAAAGTGGCAAGCGCTGCAGCTGCAATATCAGGTACATCAATGAAAATAGGTGACCGGCCGGTTTGGGTCGCAATCCATTCATTAATCTGGCGCATCGACAAAATCTGCGGGCCACCCAGCTCATAGGTTTTGCCGCCATGCGCTGCCGGATCAGCCACCAGTGCCGCAACAGCATGGCCGACATCGCCTGCAAAAACAGGCTGGAAGCGCGTCTTGCCGCCAATCACTGGAATGATTGGCAACGCGCGGATCAAAGCGGCAAACCGATTGATAAAGGCATCTTCCCGGCCAAAGACGATGGAAGGCCGCACAATAACGGCCTTGGGAAAGGCCTGACGCACAGCTGCTTCGCCCTCGCCCTTTGTCCGGCCATAGGCCGACTTGCTTTGCGCATCTGCACCAATGGCAGACATATGCACCAGGCTATTCACGCCCGCGCGCGCCGATGCTTCGGCAATATTTCGTGCGCCTTCAACATGCAGACGCTGCATATCCACAAAACTACCTACCAAATTGATAACGGCATCTGCGCCTGCAATGGCCGCCGTCAGCGTTTCAGGCTGGGTAATGTCTGCTGGCACATAAGTGATCTGACCCAGATTCGCCTGCGCCTTTAGATAATAAGCGTTTTTCGGGCTGCGTTCTGCAATGCGCACACGCGCACCGCGCCGCAAAAGCGCCTCAACCACATAGCGACCCACAAAACCGCCACCGCCAAAAACTGTTACCAAAGCGTCTGTCATTGTTTGCAGATTCCCTTTTATCTGTGGACAGCCCCTTGCCCGCGCTCTGGGCTGTTGACAAGCGCGAATGGCGTGCCTAATCGCGCCACTTCGTTCCGCAGAGATCCCCTTTTTAAGGATCTGCGCCGTGCCCAGGTGGTGGAATTGGTAGACGCGCTGGCTTCAGGTGCCAGTGGCCGCAAGGCCGTGGAGGTTCGAGTCCTCTCCTGGGCACCATTTCTCCCCGCACTTAAGGGTGATCCCCCAAGATAAGATGATTGAGCGCCACGGATGTGCGTCGCGTTGGCAGGTCAATTTTGCGTCAGCGATATGGCGGAAAAGAAAATTTCCCCTCTTGTTCATATTTAAAAATACAAAATCAGCTTCTGGTGATTTCTACGTAAGTTTAAATCATATCCATTTGATGTAGATTATTTTCATATCTGACATCATGTCTAGATTTGAAACTAAATTACTATAATACGACTCGTGAGAGGGGAGAGTCGGAATGCAAAAACTTGCGCTGATGGCGCCGATAGCCATTGCCTTGTCCGCAGGACAAGCCATCGCTCAAGACACAAGTCGGACCGATGCACGATATTGTGGGCTTGGCGTTCAGGGATCACTCAGCGACTTTGAGCAGTTGAACCCAAACCTCGCCAAAATCTTCAAAACTGATGTGGCGCGCACCGCGATTAACACCAAGCTGTTCGATAGAACCAAGGCAATCACGCAAACGCTGAACCTAAAAAGCAAAGCAGACGGCACAGCCGCGCTAGGCCTATCCCATGTACTAACATCCGAAACAATTGAGGCGCCGAGGTTCGTCGACCCCCGAGATGGCAAAGTCAGCTATGCTGTCTCTTATAGTTTTGGGATCAACACCGTCCTTTTTGATACGAATAGCCGACAAGTTCGGGCCATTATCCCAGCAATCGTGATTTACCATGAGGTGCGACCAACAGCGCCTGATGCCAATGCAAAGGCGCTTGCATTCCAGACGATCTTTAACGGGATTGGTGTGCCCGAGACCGCTATGGAGCGGTGGGTGGAGACAATGCAACGGCTCCAGATCCGGGCGGATGACAAGACATATTTCCAAGTATCGCCGATCGGACTGTCCGACGAAGCCAGGGCCCAGCTTGAAGGCTATGGGAAGATGCCCGGGCAGAAGCCTGCCCTCTTCGTCAAGAAACTGACTGAACAATATGAAGCTCTTGTTGCTGCGAATTTTGCCAAGCCAATTGTGCCTGTTGCTATGAATGCCGATGGCTCGGTTGCCAGCGGCAACCAATATGTTGCGAGCATTCCTGACTGTTTGGGCGGGACCGGCAGCTTTACGCTGCCAGACCCAACCTACAAAGTGCGGCTCACTGTTGAAAAACTGGCGAATGCCGCTTTCCAGCATCAGCTTCCAGGATCTGGCTCGACAGGGTCAGCAACGCCCTATCAAACAGAATTTGCTTATGGCGCGCGGCTCAAAACTGAATTGTTGGAGTTTGACAGCCTGACAGGTGAAAAGCCCATCGATGCTAGAACGCTTCAGTTCAAGCGCTCCGTCCGCTTTGCAGGCGCGCGTGAAGTGAACGACTATGAGCAGTTCACAAAGCTGACCACCAATTTCATGGGCGAGTTGCTTCAGACATATGCCAACCCCCAGAAGGATTGGATCAAGGAGCATATCTCGGCAAGCGTCACGGACAAAAAGCAGCGTGACGCCTCCAAAATTGCCAAAGAATGGAAAGCGTTGGTCCAAGGAACCATGCAAATCCGGCCTGTTGCCCAGAGCGACGGCGATGACGACGAATAAAACGAGAGGGGAAAACCATGAACACAAGCTTTAAGCGTGCGGTTTACGCATTTTTTGCCGCAATCCCGCTCTTCTTCACTGCCACACCAGCCAAGGCTGCAGGCGAGGCAGAACTACTTATCTTTTATGGCGCCATTAAGCTTTCTCAGTCACAGGCGCTGAAGGCAACTGCCAATTATTATCAGGCAATTGGCATGGGCGCCAAAGCGCAAGAAGCCACGCGGCTTGCCGATGACTTGGCAAATGGCACTTTGGGCGGCGGTGCAGGCATGCAGGCATTTGTTCAAAGCAACGAGGCCGTGGAGCGCGACATATATGAACTCCAAGCTTTGGGGGCATATCCTACAGCGCGACAAAAAGAGCTGGCTAAAAAGGCACGCCAACAATTGGGAACTGCAAAAGCTGCGCTGATCGTGGCCATTGCAGTTGGCACAAAAGGCGTCTTGGATAGCGGCGGGAACACCTTTCAAAAGATACTTTTAGGCGGGATCGTCGCAGTGGAGGCAGGCAAAGTCATGTCGTCCATTAAACGCGTATCGCGTGCGGCCAAAGCCTATAACAACTTCCAGCTTGGCGGATCTAACGGCTTTCAAGTCGTCTCTGCAGAGGTGAAACCGCAATTTGCGCAACTTTGAATGAATTAGGGTGACATATGGGCAAGTTAGAATTGACAAATTTCTTCGCAGCGGCGGCGCTACTTGCCTCCATATCAACGTCTGCCATGGCGCAGTCAGAAGCGTTGCAGATGATCGTAACAGGTGACGTGGCCCTTGAATCCACCAGCGGCAAGGCCGTCAATCTTGGCTTGGCCGAAGCGGAGAAGGCCGCGTTTAATAACGCTTGGATTGTTATCAAGCGCCATCCCGACGTGGGCCTTAAAGTTCGCAACCTAACGCTGGAACAAAATGGCGCAGTTGTGCAGGGGCTCAAGCAGCGTTGTGCACCGCCAACCATGATCACCTATGTTGTAGATAAGAAGCTCAAGCGCCTCTCGGCTCGCTATCGAATTGATTGCAACTTGCCGGATGTCTTGGTGGAAGTCGACGGCGTCATCCGCGCTTCGGCACCGGCCCAAAATCTGGGCAGCCGCCCAAAGATTGCAGCATTCTTCATCGTGAAGGAAATCGAGACGACCACAAGCTTTGATCCAAATATCGATCGGTCTGCCCGCGCAGCAGCACGGGCCGGGGTGTCTCAAAGCGACAAATCAAGTGCCACCTATCAAAGCGACACGCGGTCGCGGTCTGCCGTCCGCGAAGGATATGGAGAGACAGCTGGGTCTGTGACCGACACCTATAGCTCGCGCGATCAGGAAAAGGGCAAAGTGAGCGCCAGCTCCACATCCAGTTCCCAAGTCTCTGCAACTGAGGAAGCAACATTCAAGGCACAGGGCCGAACTGTTGTTCGTGCTGCTGACATCAAATATCGCAGCGCGTCTCCCGAGGCAATTAACTCAAATCTGACTGATGTCTTCAAGAACGCCTCGGTACGCATTTTCCACTATGCGGATATTTCAGGCGATTGCCCAGGCCCCAACCCCGATACGGTGGCGAAAGAATATGGCAGTAAAGCTGAGGACCTTAGTTCTCCCATCCGCACAGGCATTCAAAAGGCTCTCGCCAATTGCCAGTTCAAGTACATGCTCCTTGGCGATGCGACTGTCGATACCGGCCAATTGGATAGCGTGACCGGAACACCAAAGGTCAGTGTCGTTTTGAGGACCAAGATTTGGAGCATCGGCGATGGCTTCCCAGAGGTCCTCGCAACAGTGGAGCGGACAGCCTCAGCCAGCAATCCCGATCTTGGCATCGCTCGGAGCGCAGCCATGTTCCAAGCTACACAACGCGTGGGTGAAGAAGTCCTTAGCCGCCTTACTGCTGAAGGCGTTCGCTGAAGAACGTAATGAAGGGTCCAAGCGAGATGCGCATTGTCCAGAAAATCCTGTTGATCAGCCTGTTGGCCTTCAGCATCGCTGGTTGTGACAAAATCACCGGCTTTTTTAAGAAAGACGCTGAATTCCAAAAGGAGATGCCAGATTTTGGCGGCGTAAAGGTCGTCGAAGTCGAGGCGGAAGGATATGGCCCTTCGCGCAATGCGGCTATTTTGGACGCCATCAATATGGCGCTTAAACAAACAAATGGCAGCCCTGTTGTCGGCGTTACGATCAACAGCGATGGCACTCTTTCCCTACCCGGTCAGAGTGGCGCTTTTGGCATAACTAATGAAACCGTGATTTCTGTAACGGGCGGTTCAATTCAGGGATTTGAGATCCTTGATGAAGCAGAGCAGCAGGCATTGGGCCGATGGAAAGTTAAACTGAAGGTCAAGGTCAACAAATATGAGGGGTCCGCCGATACCAAGCGCCCCAAAGTGGCCATCGCCTATCCGCGGACATCACAAGGCACCTATGTTATTGGTGATGAAGTTCTCTCGGCAGATCAGGCCGCTGGCGCTATTCGTGGCGTAATTGGTGAATCCATCCGCAAATCAAACCGCTTCTTTGTCATCAATCGCGAATTTGACGCGGAAATCAACGATGAGATTGCACAAATTGGCGGCAACACAAATCCCGCCGAGCTGGCAAAACTGGGCCAGCGGCTGACGGCTGACATTCTCGTTATCCCTGAAATCAACTATCTTGAGTATCGGAAATCGACGCGGACTATGCGCTTTTCGGGCAGAGAGCTGAATTCCTATGCTGGGAGCGTGTCAGTCAATTTTAATGTGATTAACGTTGTAACGGGTCAATTGATCATGACCGAACGTTTCTCTGCAAACTTCCCATCAACGCCGCCAAGCGTTTATGGCGCGCAGCGTGTCGGTGTGGCGAGTGTGAACGATTATCTGGCCAGCATGTCGGAGCAGTTTACTCGCAAATTCATTCTCAAGAACTTCCCCGTATCTGTCATCAAAATGGATGGCAAAACGGTTGTCCTAAGCCAGGGGGAAGGCATGCTGAAATTGGGCAGCACCTATAAGGCAGTCCGATTGGGCGAGGATATCAAGGACCCGCAAACGGGCGAATCCCTCGGCCGCCTTGAAGCCCCGATTGGCACAGTGAAAGTGATGAAAGTCACTGAGAAAATGTCTATCGGCATTTTGAACGGCAATTTTAATCCTGCGATGTTCAAGCCGGGCATCATCGAATTGAGAGATGAAGTGGGTGCCAACAGCACGCCAGCCGCAGCGCCGAGCACAACTGGCGAGGCGTCTCAACCATCCTCTGCGGCCCCCGCTACAAGAGAGGCGGCACGCCCAGCAAAGCCGCCGCGGCAAAGAGACGAATTTGACGCACCTTTTGATTTTTAGATCCGAAAATTACCCATAGTCAGTCATTATGTTCATTATCGGTTCAATTACCAAGCTATAGCTTTGGCATTGTTGAAGTTCATGCTGAACTATATTGGTCGAGGGGAATGATGATGGTGAAGAAGATTCTAGGCGTTCTCATGTGTGCGTCATTCGTATCGCCTGTATATGCTGGGGGGCGGCCCTATCAATATTCTGACTATTCTGGCTATGGGCGGGCGCAGAATGCGCGCGAATATAGGTCTGAGCGCCGAGACTATCATCGCCGGGGCAACGGATCGGGAACGGCCGTCGCACTTATTGGCGGCCTTATTCTTGGAGCCGCGATAGCCAAAAGCGCGCAGCGGGCAGAAACACGCGCTATTTATTCAGAGCGAGACTTCACGCCAGATTGCTACGATCGCAAAGTGACCGAGCAGACAGTATCTGGTCGTCTTGTCACGTATATCGAAACAGTCTGCAGATAGGTTAGGCTTCAGCCTCGTGAGGACGCTGCACCGGTCATTTCGAGGCTTGCGGACATAAGGGGCCGCGTGACCGAATAGGACACCCCTATTCTGTTAATCAACGCCTGCGCACAAGCTGATACCACATCCTCAGGCTCTTGGGGCGGCTGGGCATTGACGTCAGAGGGCGGGCGCATCCACCAGATACGTTCAGTCGCGCTGATGTCCGCTGGAGGATGTGTCTGAATTGACAAAGGCGGAGATGGCCTTAAAGGCCCGCAATTCGGTTTCGTTAAAGGAGAGCTTGCCATGAAAAAAGTAATTAAGACGGCGGCCTGCGTGGTGTTGATGGGTGCAACGCTTAGCGCGTGCGCTTCACATAAGTTCGTGCGTCAGCAAATTTCTGATCTTGAGCAGCGTCGCAACGCAATTGATGCAGAGCAGAATGCACGCATCGATGCCGTTGGTCAGACGGCGCGTGATGCGCTGAACCGCGCCAATGCCGCACATCAGTTGGCGGAAGGTAAGTTCCTGTTCGCCACGAGCCTGTCTGATGACAGCGTGACGTTCAAATCTGGCAAGGCCGTGCTTTCAGCTCAGGCGCAAGGCCGCCTCGTTCAGCTTATTGAGCAGCTGAAGGCAGAGAACAAGAATGTCTATGTCGAAATTCAAGGCCATACAGATAGCCTCGGGTCAGATGCGCAGAATATGGCAATTGGCCAGCGCCGCGCAGAAGCCGTGCGTTTGTTCATGAGCAAGCAGGGCGTTCCGCTGAACCGCATGAGCGCCATCTCTTATGGCGAAACAGCGCCAGTGGCAGCGAACACGACGCGTGAGGGGCGCTCTGCCAATCGCCGCGTGACGATTATCGTCCTGAGCTAATTTCAGACGTAAGACGAATTCAGCCTGGTGCGGCCCTGCTGCGCCAGGCTTTATTATAGGCAATGCCGCCGCATGACCAAGCGGCACTTCTGTTTCACATTTGAAAATGATGCGGCGCAGGATCTGCGTGGCAAAGCCTTTGCAAAACCGCTGCAAAAGCCAAGAAATCCCCAACATCTTGCTGGCGCGAAACCACAATAAAGTTGCGAAACCGCCTGTGCAGCCCCATTTAGGGATAGGCGCCGCAAATTTGTGGGCTTCAGAAGAAAATCAAAGGGAATTAAAATGGCAACGCTTACCATCGACGGCAAAGATTATGACTCGGACGCGCTGAGCGACAACGCAAAGGCCCAGCTTGTGAGCCTTCAGGCCGTCGACCGTCGCATCGAGAGCCTGCAAGAAGAGCTGGCTATTCTTCAGACTGCGCGCATTGCCTATGGCAACGCTCTGAAGACGGAACTCGACGCCTAATCGGGTCTCAACTCCAAGAAAAGAGGCGGGGCCAAAATCCCCGCCTTTTTTATCGCATCCCAGCGCTGAGATTTCGGGCAAGATGATTGTCATTAGCCGCATCACGACAGTTTACGACGAGGTGGAAGACCGCGTCAGCCTGACGGGTGAAGGCCAATCGGGCGAGATTTATCGCGGTTGGCTGACACATCGGCTGTTTGATCGACTTTTAGAACGCCTCTTTAGCATATTGGGCAAAGCGGCAGATGATGGGTTTTCAGCTGTTCTCAACGAATTTGCGCAAGAACGCGCAGAAGCTGAGCTAAGCCCGACCGTACCCGTGCAGCCCAAGCAAGAAAGCCGGACGCTGGGCCCCTATTTGATTACCGAAATTGACATTGCAGAGCAGGATGGCGCGGTGCAGTTAAGCTTTCGCCACAGTGCGGATGCGGGCGCTATCATTCCGCTTGCCCATCAAGATTTGCGGCAATGGCTGGCCATTGTACGCACTGCTTACAAAAATGCAGGCTGGCCAATGCAGACTTGGCCGGACTGGATGTCTGAGCGCAGCCATGATGTCGCGGCGCGGCCTGTGCTTCATTAAACCACGCATCGCGCAGCGGGCGTTATTTGCGTAAGATCGGCGCCAATAAGCGGACCAAAACGGGCAAAAATGCTCTCAAAACAAGCAAAACCAGCCACGCCCCAACACAATCCCCAATGAAGATCCCGGCAAATAAGCCAAAAGACTGCGGCACTGCGCCAACAGCCTCAAGCGCAAGCGCCAAAAGCAGCGCATTTCCAGCCGCACAGCCAGCAGACAGCCACAGGAGATCCCATGGGGACATGCCGTGAAGATCCGGCCGAATGCGCCGCATATGCGCAACAATAAATGCCCCAATTGGCGCGCCAATTGATGTGAGCAGGGTTACAATCAATTCTGGAACATATCCGCTGCCAAGATCATACCAGCCCATGACAACACACAGCAGCCCGCCACCAAACAAAATTGGAATGGCAATTGGGCCAAAAATCAAAAAGGCAATAATCCGCACAAAAGCGGGCAAAAAGAAATAAGAAATCAGGCCAACGCTCGCGCTCGTTAACCCCAGTTCTTTGGTCAGCCAGAACAGAAACGCATATAGAAACGCCAGAAAGACGGCAAAATTGACGTTAAAGACGGGCGATGCCTTCACTGAAACGCTTTGAAGATATTATCCGCCGTTTCCGTAAAGCGCACGTGCCGCTTACGGCGATCAGGATCATTGGCTTCAAATTCAACCACGCCCTTTTCCCGCAGCGCCACCAATGTCCGATAGCCTGTTGACCGCGACCCAAAGCCCGAAAGCCCATAAACATCCGTGACGAGAATAGGGTCTTTCTCTTGTGCCAGCGCATAAAGCTCAAACAGCATGCGCTCTTCCTCACCAGATAATTCGGACAAGGGCGGCAGGCGCCGCAAGCTGACAAGGAAATTGATGAGTTTGATTTTTGAATTTGCTATCATGCTTAAAAGTCAATCAACCGAGTTGAGCCTAATACCTTGAAAGATAGGAGCATTGGGCCCCGCAGACAAGGCAGTTGCGTTCGAGCACACAGATGCTGACAGCTATGTGTTCGTTAATCAGACCGCTGGCGACACAATCGTTCTTCTCGATAATTTCAACTCGGCCGGTCTCGGCGCTGCCGCGACTACGTCTGGTTACATCAACATCGGTTAAACCAACCCTCTCCCCCCGGCCGTGCCATTTCGGTCGGGGGGATTTTACAAATGAATTCCCGATTAAACTTCTAGAGCTCGCTCTCCTCACCCGATCGGAGAGCGGGTATTTTTTTGTGTGCTGCACGTAAACGCTTTGAAAAAAAGGCGGGTTCTATATGAACTGGCTATATGACGGACGGCACAAACGGCCCTGATCGATTAGGTGGAACGTCTGGCGATGATGTGCTTCGCGGGCTGGCTGGGGATGACACGCTTTTAGGCGGAGACGGCGACGACAGCCTTTTTGGTGATGACGGTAATGACGCCCTCTTTGGGGGACCCGGAAATGACACACTTTATGGTGGAATAGGCAACGATCAACTCCAGGGCAGTTCAGGAAATGATCTGCTGGACGGCGGCGATGGCAATGATCGTATCTTTGGTGAGACGGGGGATGACCGGCTCGCGGGCGCAGCTGGAAATGACCTGTTGCAAGGCGGCGACGGCAATGACCGCCTCGATGGTGGCCTGGGCGCTGACCGAATGTTCGGTGAGGCGGGTGATGATATTTATGTCGTCGATAACCTGCTGGACTTCATATATGATCCGCAGGGCAATAACACTGGCACCATTACCGTTGATTACTACAAAAAGCCCTCCGGCGTCACTTGGACGCTGGCAGAGGGCGTAAAGCCGCTGCCCTATTGGATAGATAGCCTTGTCGATGGCAATGGCGCGGTTACTGATGCGGCAGATGCATTGACGGCGGGCGTCATTAAATATGCATTCCCGACAACGCCTCTTTCTGCCTGGAATGATGACGATAAGTCGGGCTTTACAGCCTTTAATGAGGCGCAGCAGGCCTATGTGAAGGCCGCCTTTAACTATATTGAGACGATCATCAATGTCCGCTTTCAGCATGTGGCGGATGGCAATCAGCCGGATGTATTGAGTTTTGCCAATAACGCGCAAAAGGGAAGCGCTGGCTATGCTACGGGCTCGCTTGGGGGCAGCAAGTGGGCGGTGTTCCTTAACAATACAGGCAGCAGTGCTGCCGGCAATTTGGCCCCTAGAGACGGTCTGTATGCCGCACTCACCATTATTCATGAAATTGGTCATGCGCTGGGCTTGAAGCACCCGCATAGCGAAACGGTAGAGGGACTTAATCCCGCCGATGGCCCCTTCCTCTCTCCGGGGGAAGACAGAACAGCCTATACGCAGCTGAGTTATAATTCGACCCCGGCCGATTATGAGGGCAAATTCCGGGTGCTGGATGTTGCGGCCCTGCAATATCTGTTTGGCCCGGCCAAGGTGGCAGGCACTGGCCCGCACCAAATGGGGGATAACAGCTATGCCCTATCCACATCGACCTATAACTTCATTTGGGATGGTGGCGGCACCGATACGCTGGATGCCAGCGCAGCGGGCACTGCCCTCACGCTCAGTCTGGAGGCTGGCGCGCGGAGCTATTTTGGAGCCGGGCCAACTGAGCTGATTACGGCAGCCGGCCAAATCACCATTAACTTTGGCACGCAGATTGAAAATGCATTGGGCACGGCGTTTGACGATAGTCTGACGGGTAATGCAGCAAGCAACAGTCTGACGGGCAATCGCGGCAATGACACGCTAAAAGGTGGTGCCGGAGATGATGTGCTATTTGGTGGTGCCGGTAATGACCAGCTTGATGGCGGCAGCGGGATTGATACAGCCCGCTACACCAGCCTTTTTGCGGATGTGAGCGTTGCGTTAGACAAGGGCGTTATTCGCATCACAACCAAGGCTGAGGGCAGTGACAACCTGGCGCGCATTGATCTGCTGGTCTTTGCGGACCGGACAGTCTCTATGGCGGCTGTATTTCAAGATTTGGTGCCTCAGCAATTCCGGTTAATTGCAGGCAATGGTTTTGTTGGAAAGATTGGCGGGGCAGGCAGCCTGTTTGGCGCCGATGGCGTGCAGGATATCAGCCTTGTTGCTGCCACTGGTGCCATCACTTTAGACCCCAGCTTTAATCTGGGCGGTGATATCATCCGTTTGCCAGAAATCGCCTCGGCTTGGACAATTCAGCGATCTGGGTCTGCTGCCTTGTTGTTTAATGGAACGCTGGCCGTTTCCATTCCAGTTGGAACACAGGGTTTAACCTTGGTCTTTGCAGATGGCGCGCGCACTTTGGCCTATACAGGCACTAGCTTTGCAATTGGCGCGCAAAGCTTTGCCGAAACGCCAGTTGAAATTACAGCACTGGGCAGTGGTGCGCCCGCTATCTCCGCCAATGCTGGGGTGGCCGCACGGCTGATCCTGGCCGAAAATGGCAGTGCAAAAATTAGCGGAAATGTGTCGATTATTGGCACTGCGAGCGGCAAAGAAAGCCTCACGAGCCTCGGTGGAACATTCAGCTTTGATCCCAGCTTTAATGCAGGCGGCGATAGCATCACTCTGCCCGGTAAAATCAACAGCTATGCGGCAAAGGCGTCGGGATCTTCCATGCAGCTGAGCGCTGGATCAAGCAGCTATTTGGTTCCGGTGGGGACGACGGGCGCGACCTTGGTCTTCGATGATGCGTTTCGCACGCTGCTTTATGCAGACGGCCAGTTTAAAATTGGTGGGCAAGTGATTGAGGCCGGTTCGGCCAGTCTGTTGATCGCTTAGGAGAACGCAAGCTGTTGGCAGTCGTCATGCCGCGCACGACCGGTCCCCAATGATTTTTAAAAACCTATGCAAATTAATGATTGCGAGTATGATCGCGAAAATGCGGTTCAGGGCACTTGTCATTGCGGCATGCGCTTGTCTTTCCAGCTGTGGTGGAGGTGGCAGCGCGCCAACGCCCCCCCCGACGGTTACAGCTTCGCCATCGACGCCCGTAATGGCGACTTCGGTGACCCTGCAAACCTATGAGCGCTTAGCAAATGTCGCCTATCCTGCCCTTATAACAAGTCAAAATGCGACTATCTCAACGGAAACGGTAAGCGCTGAAATCCCAAAAATTACTGAGGATTACAACCAGATAACCATCGCAAAGCCGGGCTATATTCCCATCTGGTATCCCTACAGCCCGCTTGATACTGCACCGATCCAAGTTGGCCTATATCGGGCGCTTCCAATCACAAAGCAGGTGAATTTCATAAAAGCCATCATTCCTCATGACGCGGGCGGCTGGCTTATCGATTACTACAAGGCAGGATATTTCCAGAGCACCGTTGAGCGCATTGCCGCTATCGGGGGCAATAACGTCGTCTATGCAGATTCCGCAATTATCAAGTCGATGGATGTCAGCGCTAAAACCGTTACCCTTTATGGGAAATACTTCCCTCCCGACCAAGCGCTTGCCGACATGGCGAGTGCCGCCAAGGCCCGCGGTGTTGAATTTACATTTATGATTGGCATCTACCCCGGAGATGCGCTCGGCAATGACAGTTGGACAGTTCCAAAATTTTACGACGCGATTAGCCAGTTGAACAACACTGACCCATTCTGGGATGCCTGGTTCAGCGAATATAAGAAGATTTTATTTGAGCGCGCGGCATTGGCACAAAAGCTTGGAGCGTCGCGCTTCGTTATCGGCTTTAATCTAGATTATATGGTCCCCCGTGGAAACGCGCGTTGGGCGGATCTGATCAAGGCCGTCCAGGCCGCAGGCTTTACTGGTAAAATTTCTTATTTTGGGGGTACAAATGGGGCCTATAATGGGTTCCTGTCCATTCAAAATGCAAAGGACAGAGCTGATTTCGTTCGCCTATTTGATGAGATTGGTCTGAACTTTTACAACCCCGTCATCCCCCAGCCGTCAGAAGTTCTTGCCAGCGATCAGCCCCGAGATCGTATCCTGAGTGGCTTGAGGACCCAAGTCGCCTCTGTGTCGACCTACGGCGTGCCCGTGTTCCTCCTGATAGGCACTCCGTCTGTCCACACAGGTGTGAGCTCGCAGGACTATATTGAGCCCGCATTTTCTTGTGGGGACTTGAAGGGCTACGTCCGCGACTATCAAGTTCAAGCCGATGTTTATCAAGCGGCTGCAGAACTTGTGAATGAACAATCGGGCACCAGTTCCAGCCCCATCAAAGGGATTTTCAGCTGGGGCTATCACTATCTGGACAACCCCCGAAAACATCAGACGGCGGGAGATGCTTGCTATGACTTTGCGGCAAGCATTCGCAATAAGCCCGCTGAGGCCGTCTTAAGCTACTGGTTTAAGGGCTGGTAAGGTCCATTTTGCCCCAAAGCTGTGATCGACACCTAGCCTCTTTCCGATCAGCATCTCAACGGCTCTGCTTTTAGGCAATAAGGTGTTTTCATTTGTGAAATTTTCATTACCGTTAACCCGTTATGGCAGACTATCGCGGTACCTCCGGCAATGACGTTATTGATAATCGAGTTTTAAAGCTCGGCCCCGGTGACAATATTTATGGTGAGGCCGGTGATGACCGCCTGATTAGTGCCAGTTTTACCAATTTGGTGGGTGGCCCGGGCAATGACACGCTGGAAGGCGGCGGCGTTGCTATGGCGGTTTACTGGAGTGCTTTTAATTCCGTCACTGTTGATCTTGAGGCGGGGTATGCAATCGATGGTGAGGGCGGGCGGGATGTTCTCATCGGCATCAAAGGCGCTCATGGTTCAGGCCAAGATGACCGCCTCTTGGGAGACGCTAAAAACAACACATTTTGGCCCAATGGCGGCACCAACTATGTCGATGGCCGGGGTGGCGAAGACCTAGTCATTTTAACCAGTGACCCAGAGCAGACAAAACTTACCAAAACAGCCCAAGGCTATTGGACTTATTCAAGCCCAACTGGCAGTGGTGAGCTCCGTAATGTTGAGCTTCTTCAATATTATCACGCCAATGTGTTTAGCCCGGTTTATTCCCTGGCCGGCGCTGCGGCCGAAGTGTCAAAGCCAGTTGTCGTCAAGGCGGGGGACCCTCAAAAAATTGGGTCTTCTTATGGCGAAATTGCAACGGACTATTTCAAAGTCACCCAATTTGGCTTTGGCTCCTATGTGATTAATGAGGCGCATCCCGCCTTTTATTATCCCAAAGTCACCGACACGCACCCCGCGGCCTCCTTCTCGCTCGATGCGCACAACATGGTGACGGGCGACTTTAATGGCGATGGACTGGAAGACTTAGCAGTTATCTGGGTTGCCTTCCCTCACACGGTCTATCGCGAAACGCCTGTATATCCCGAGATATTCCTCAATCGCGGCGATGGCACCTTTGGCCCGGCCAATGAGATTATTTCAGGGCCGGTGCCTGATCGCCACATGAATTACCGGGCCTATGCAGCTGACTTTAACGGCGATGGCCGTGACGATTTGCTCATCGCCTCCATGTCGCAAGGTGCGCAGAATAATCCCACGCCCAATGCGGACTTGCGCGAACCCATTACGCTCCTGCTCTCCACACCCAATGGCAAGCTGGTTGATGCGACCAAGAATATCCAAGGCCAAGAGCAAGGCGGCGTGCCCGAGGGTTACAGCTTTGGCCACGACATGAGCATTGGCGACGTCAATGGCGACGGCTTTATTGATTTCTACACCAACAAAGTCTTGATGCTGAATGACGGCAAGGGCCAATTTAAGCTCGCCAGTTCCAAAATGCCCGAAGAGGCACGCAGTTTTTCCTATGTCATGTCCTCCGGGATGGGCGACTTAGATGGCGATGGCATTGACGATCTGGTCGTCGCCTATGCCGAAGGCTATGGCCGCTATGTCTTCCTCTCAGATGGAAAAGGCATTGAAGGTGCGCGCGTCATCCGCCTGCCCGAAGGGCCCTATGGTCTCGCTAATACCAAGAGCAATTACTTAAGCGTTGGTGACCTAACAGGTGATGGCCGCCCAGATATTCTCATCGCCTGCACGCGTGCTGACCCTTATTATGAGGGTCAATATCTCCAACTCTTCGTCAACAAAGGCAATGGCGTCTTTGTTGAGGAGGGGGGCCGCATCAACAACGCCCCCTTTGATAAATTTCATGGCGAGGGCGAGCTTTATCTGCGCGATATGAATGGCGATGGCAGCATCGACATTGTCCACGCCACCGGGAAAACTTGGGATAGCCAAAGCAATCAAATTATCGCGGGTGGCCTCAGGATCTTCTTGAGCGACGGCAAGGGCTATTTCACCCATGTAGACCCCAGCCTCTACGCCTATGTTGCCTCCTCACAATTGGAGGGCTGGGGCCATCAGGTTCAAAATGGGCCAGATGTGCCGCCCCGCATGGCGCCCATTCAGTTAACCTTCGGCCCAGGGGTTGATTTGGTCGGCTCGGTCATGACCCCAAATTATTCTGAAGTCCGGCCAAATATCAACCAAGTCACGCTGTTTGTGAGCGAAAGCATCAAGCCGCTAGGGCGCGGCGTTGATGAAAGCCTCACAGGTGGCGCCAATGACGATGTGTTTTGGGGGCTGGATGGCAATGACAAGATTGATGGCGGGGCCGGTTACGACACTGCCGTCTTCTCGGATCGCTATGCCGATGTGAGCATCAAGCTCACTGGCAACAGCATTAGTGTTACAACTAAGACTGAGGGCGCCGACACGCTCACCAATATTGAGGCATTGCGCTTTGTTGATCGGACCGTGACAGTCGCGGCCTTGAAGCGCGATTTTGCGTCAGCCAGTTTTAGCCTCATCACCGAAATGGGCTTTGCCGGCAGTGTTGGCGGAAGCGGGAATGTTGTCGGCACACCGAGCTTTCAAGAAATTGTGGTTGGTAGCCGGGCTGGAAACATCGCCTTTGACCCCAGCTTTAATGCAGGCGGCGATATTATTCGCCTGCCCGGCAAAGCGGCGGATTGGACAATCCAGCGCACGGGCTCAAGTGCCAAATTTGTGAGCGATACAGTGGCAGCCACCATCCCCATTGGTACGACTGGAAATGCTATTATTTTTGCGGATGGCATCCGTACCATGGCCTATAGCGATGGCGCCTTTAAAATTGGCAGCCAGAGCTTTTCTGAAAACCCAAGCAAGATCACAGCGCCGGCTGAAACCACATCTCTGATCAAGCCAGGGACGCTTGCCGAAGCCAATGCGCGTCTTATCCTTTCCGAGGGTGCAGACGTCTCTGTGGGCGGCAAGGTGCAGGTGATTGGCACCAGTGCCGGCAAAGAGCTGGTTGAGGTGCTGAATGGCAAGGTCAGCTTTGACCCCAGTTTTAATGGCGGGGGCGATGTGATTGATCTGCCGGGTAATGCCAGTGCCTGGTCGGCCGTGCGCTCAGGCTCCTCCATGCTTTTGACCAAGGGCAATGACAGTGCCTCCATCCCCATTGGGACAACAGGCACGGACCTGGCCTTTGACAATGCCACGCGCGCGCTCCTCTTTGCCAATGGTCAGTTTAAAATTGGCACCCAAGTGATCGAAGGAAGTACGCCTACGGTACTGATGGGGTAAGCCTATCGTCCGTACTTTCGCGGCGGAGAGAGGACTCTATTTATGCTCGCTCGGGTATCAGCTCGCGCAGCGGAAGATGTAAGAGATTGAGGGTTGTTTTTACCCGTCAAACTTGTCAATTTACTTTACAGTTTTGACTATCGGGTCGACCGGGAGAGGCAGTCATGGCGGCAATCCAAAAACACATCACGCGACGCTCAGCCATGTCGATTATCGCGGGAGCAGCAGCAAGCGCAGCGGTGCCTGCGGCTGCCCGTATGTCACCCAAAAAACCCAATTTCCTTTTCATTCTGGCCGACGACCTCGGCTATGCCGATCTCTCATGCTACGGACGTCCTGATTACAAAACGCCAGCACTTGATCGGCTGGCCGCGCAGGGCATGCGGTTTACATCGGCTTATGCAAATAGTTCAGTGTGTACAGCAACGCGCGTGGGGCTCATCACCGGGCGTTATCAATATCGTCTGCCAGTTGGTCTGGAGGAGCCTTTAGGATCACGCCCGGTTGGTCTGCCGCCATCACATCCAACCATCGCGTCGCTACTGCGCAAGGCAGGCTATACGACCAGCCTCATCGGTAAGTGGCATATGGGTGTCTTGCCAGACTATGGGCCCCAACAGAGCGGCTATGATGAGTTTTGGGGATTGCGCAAAGGCGGTGTCGATTATTTCACGCATGACTATAATGGCGAGCCCGACCTCTGGGACGGGCCGACCCCAATCAAGCGCACGGGCTATCTGACTGACCTGCTCGCTGATCGCACCATTGAAAGCATGGAGCGTTTTGGTAACAGCGATAAGCCTTGGCTTATCAGCTTGCATTTGACTGCGCCGCATTGGCCTTGGGAAGATCCAGAAAATGATGATGAATCGCGGCGCCTAGCGAAATCCACTGATGCCCGGCGGTGGATGCATTATGATGGCGGGACCATGGAAATCTACGCCAAGATGGTCGCCAATATGGATGCCAATATCGGGCGTGTGCTGGCAGCCCTCAAGAAACAGGGCCAGGACCGCGATACTGTGGTTGTCTTTACCAGCGACAATGGCGGCGAGCGATTTTCAACCAATTGGCCATTTAGCGGTCGCAAAACCGACCTTCTTGAAGGTGGGATACGTGTGCCAGCCATCGTCCGTTGGCCCGGGCTCGCGAAGGCGGGTTCGACAAGCGATGTCCCAGTTATGTCCATGGATTGGCTGCCGACCTTTGTGGCGGCAGGGGGGGGCGCGCTCGATGCCAATTATGCGCCAGATGGGATTGATATTCGCAATGCCATTGCTGGTGGCACCTTGCCAGAGCGGAGCCTTTACTGGCGTTACCGACACAATAATCAGGCCGCGCTGCGCAAGGGTTCGATGAAATACCTCAAGATCAACAACAATAGTTTTCTGTTCGATCTTTCAACTGACCCCATGGAGCGCGCAAATTTGAAAGCGCGGCGGCCCGATCTGTTCAAGGCCATGGAGGCTGAATGGTTGGGTTGGAACAAAACCATGCTGCCTTTTGATCCAGAATCCATGTCGCACGGTTTTACGGCAGATGTGATGGTCGATTATATGGGTGTCGAGAAATAGTTCCTCAGGCTTGCCGCACGAGCCAATCTTTCACTTTTGCAGCCGCCTCTGCGCAGAGTTCAGGCTGACCGAAATAATAGTGATTTGCGCCCTGGATAACATGATGCTCGATGTCGCACGCTGAGGCTGCTGCCATTAGGCGCGCGGCATGGCTCGGCGTGCAAGCATCATCGGCGCTATTTTCAATG